>ERZ773042.46-NODE-46-length-87435-cov-12.911696_pt1 | contig 87435 bp, 88 predicted proteins | sample MGYA00511664_ERZ773042 | MGnify/ENA primary metagenome ERZ773042 (study PRJEB29015, sample SAMEA2737984) | human oral metagenome | biome: human oral; feature: human-associated habitat; material: dental | place: China | collected 2036 ... | reverse complement strand
TTAATTTGACGTATGAATTCAGCGGCGATGACTCCGATGCCCACGGTTATACGTTCTCCTATCGCCGGCCGTGGCTTGATAAACGGGAGACAGCGGGAACGCTGCGCATTTACAACCGTACTTACGAATACGACGATTATGATACGAATGGCAATGAAATCGAGGAATATATGCGCAAATACTCGGGCGGGGAGATAACGCTCAGCCGTCCGGCCAGCGAATATTCGACGAATTTCATTACGCTCCGGAACCGCGATGATCGCTATGTTAAGCATGAGAGCGGCTTAAACCGCAACACGGAGGCCTATCAATCGTGGCGGAAGGATAATTTCGGCCTCACGCGCAGCCTTATTCTGGAGCATGTCACCGATACCCGCGATAATATTTATTCGCCGATGACCGGCAGCCGGGCCAGCCTTTCGGCTGAATTTGCCGGGTTTGGCGGCGACTTTAATTATCGTAAGTTTACGTTTGAGGACAATCATTACTTCAAAGCGGGACATGCGCAGGTATTCGCGCTGCGCGGCATGTATGGCCGGGGCTTTGGGCATATTCCGGAGTCCGGTATTTTCCGCATCGGCGGTCAAAACACTTTGCGCGGCTACCGCGACGATCAGTTCCGGGATAACAACGTATTCCTGGGCACGTTGGAATATCGGTTCCCGGTCGTCAGTAAGGTGCAGGGTGCGATCTTTACTGACTTTGGCGGAACGTGGTCTACAGGCTGGATGCCAAAGAATTTCCACGAGAGCATCGGTTTCGGCCTCGCAGTGCAGACGCCGGTAGGTCCTATCCGTATTGATCTGGCGCACGGCTCTCAGGGCAATCGAGTGCACTTCAGCGTCGGAGGCACGTTCTAAGGGCATGAGAGGCGAAAGCCTGATCCGCTGCGGAATTTGCGCCGCTTTTTTTCTCTGGGGGATCGGCGTTTTTGGCGGTTTGGATGGTACCGCCCGGGCGGCAAACAGTGTGGAGACAGTGACCGCCCAGGTAACGGCTGCCGAATCGTTGCCGCCACGTGTGCAAAAACGCATGGAAACAACGGTAGCAGCCATTGCCGCGCAGCTCTTAGGAGGCCGGCGGCTGGATGAGGTGCGATCTTCAGTAACGCAGGATGCGGCAGTTATTCACGAGGTCTTTGATAAGGTTTTGGTGGGCTATTCCGTGGCGCAGGTGGATGTTTTCCCCGGCGAGGAAACACGGGTAGAAGTGCGTCTTTTGCCTTGGGCAGATGTAATTCGTCGTGTCACAGTAGAAACGACGGTGGAAGGGCTGCCGCCGGAGGTTGAAGTCCTGGTTCGCCAGGATTTAGCCGCGGTGGAAAAGGTTTTTGAAGAAAGCCTTTTAGGGCTGCCGACGGCGGCTTCAGATTGGACGAACGGTGTCTTAAAACGCAGCCTGAACGAATATCTGGCGGTGCATCTGCCGGAATTTCGCGGCGATTTCGACGTGGTTCCCGGGGCTTTGACACGGGTGGCTTTGACGGTGTATCCACGCCTGCCGGTGGTGCGCCGGGTGGATCTTAGCATGCGTTCCGATTCTATCCCGAATTTTACGTTACTGAACCATCGGCAACGTATGGAAGAGAAAGTGAACCGCCTCATTGGTGTTCCGGTGGGCTTCGTGCGTCGCCATGCTGGAGATTTCACTGAAGCCTTTGCCGCAGAGCTTGATTCTCTGCCGGATTTTCGGGCTTTGGAGCTCCACACGCAGGTGACGCTGCCGCGCATTGGCGAGACCGTTGCTGTGATGAGCCGCTCGGATACGGAGAAGTACCTTATCCGTCTGGAAGGCTGGGCGGATATTGACCGGCGCAATAACGAGAACCATAATGTCAACTTCCGGCTCCACGCCGGTTATCGGTTTTCTCGCCAAGACGAGGTGTTTTTGCAGACAGATTTTGCGCCTCAGGCGGTCGACTGGGGCTGGGCGCTTGGTTACGCGCGCCATTTTGCCCCGGGAACGCGGGGGATTCTCCGCTACGATATGGGAGGACGGCGCTTTATCTTAGGCGGCGAGCAGCAGCTGGCCGACCGCTGGATGCTGCGTTATGAGTACCGTTGGTCCGATCAAAAGGGCGAGGCCGCGATCCGGTACCGGATGCATGATTTTTTGAGCTTAGAATATGTGATCGATAAAGACGACAGCTGGCTGCGGCTCATCGGATCGTTTTAAACATGATAGGAAAAACTCTTCTGAGATTTAAGCGCAGCGAATTTATTGCCAGATGGAGAGGAAAACCTCCAATATCGAAAAGCGCCGCTTCTTAATGGATGTTTTTAATCGTAATCGGACCTTGCCCTTTCATGTCTTTCGTGAGAATATCGTAGAGTTAATGCCTGTCGTGTATGCCTCGGGTATTGCCAGGGCACGGGGATTATTACGCTTGCCGGTCCTCTCGGGGCAATAAAGATGAACGGAGAGAAACTTACGGATCAGATTTACATGTGTTTTGGCGCGGGGACTGCCGGGGGCATCGTCGATCGTGTTTTCCGAGGCTGTCGCTGTTGCCGAATGCGCCGTAAAACAGGGACTGAACCGTCGCTCGGACGATGATGTGAAAAAGGCCGTCGAGGACATGATTTGGAAAGCAGAATATTAAAAAGGGACGGAGTGCTTTTCTGAGAAAGCTCTCCTTTGTAAATCGTTTTGGGCAAATAAAATATATCACAAAGAGAGAGCTTTCTTTTTTATTTGTTTTCTAGCGTTCGTATTGTCGGCGATTGGTTATTGGCACAAGGAGAAAGAGGTGGGGGCGATGGAAAAATTTTTGGCGATTAAATGCTCTAGCTGTAGCGGCGCTATGTACTCCGATCAGAAAACGGCCAGTTATATTTGCCCTTTTTGCGGGGCGAGTGCGCCATGGACGGAGGAGAATTTCTACCGCGAGTTGCCGATTACCTTTCGTCATAAGCCAGTTGAGCGGATAGACGGCTTGATTAAACTTGGTCAGGTGGAGGTGATGAGCAGCGTTGATCCCCACGACGAGCGCCTGTTAAGCCAAAGATACCGCCTGAACAGCGTGGCGGATAAGCTGGCGCTATGGGATCCAATAACAGAGCGGGCTTTTTCCGGGGTGGAGCAGGTCATTTTTGCGTGTCCGTTCTGCGGCGGAGAGATCACGGGAGAATCGACGCAGCACATCTTCCAATGCGGTTTTTGCAATAATAAAATCGGGGCGGAAGAGGCGCTTCGTCCCGGCGCCTACCGGAAAGAATTCGTTATGGGCGTCGGGGCGGAGGAGGTGCCGGGCAAGGCGATTCCCTTTAAGGTGACGAGAGAACAGGCGAAGACTGCGGTGCAGGCGCTGATTCGGAAGTTTTCGGGAGATTTTATTGATCAGGATATAGAAAACAGGATGGCGACGGATATGACGGCCGACTATATCCCGTTTTCGTTGGCGGATTTAAGCGTCAAAATGTCGGTGCAAAGTAATCGGGGGGATTTTCAGGCCTATGAAGAAATTATCAACTGGGCCTGCCCAGACACGACGCTCTATGATATTCATCTCTTGGATCGATTGGATCCATGGGATTTTGGCGAAGTTGTGCCGTTTGATCCGGCCTTTGCTGAGGGTGATTTCCGGATTGCGGCACAGGCGAACAATGCCTCGCGGGTGGAGGTGATTGATAATATCCTCGCGGAGCGGCTGGTCTGCGATCTTAAAGAAACCTTCACCCTTAAGAAAGCCAAGATTATGATTTGGGGACGAGATTTTCGGAAGCATAAGGGCGCGACCTTCCTGCTTCCCGTATACTATTTTGACCGCCGTCTGGACGATACGGAAAAGAGCCGACAGGTGCGTATTGCGGTCAATGGCCAGACAGGAAAAGCGGCGGTGCTTTTCTATCAATATAGAAAGGAAGAAACCTATCGGACGATGGAGCCGCACCGGCAAGGCGCTTTATCGCTCGAAAGGACCCTCCGGATGCCGCCCGTTCCTGTCGTTCGGGTGAAAGCACCTTTTCTCCACCGTGTCGTCCCGATAGAAGACGCGGTGGAAAAGAAATGGTTCAGGAAACTGCTGCCATGGTAGATCTTGTGCTTTAACGGCGCTAATTCCTTTTTGCGTAGGGCTAATTAGCCGGTAAAACGCATAGCGGTGAGGCAAAAGCCATATTGCGGGCATCACGCTTGCCCCATGTTATACTGGGCGTGGCGAGGAGTTCATTGACAATGTCTGCGCGGCCTCTCGTCTATGAGCTTTAGTTGCGTTTGTATATGTCTGCGGTCTCAGTGATATACAATGACAAATGCAATTAAAGCAGAGAAGACCCGCGAAGGAGGCAATCCGATGAAAAATTTCCATCTTGAAACGAGGCTTGGTTTTCGCTTGGGCTCCCTTTTGTCCGCATTACTTGTCGTTATCTGTACCATCTTTACGTCGGGCTGCTTTAAGGGAAGCGCCGATCTCACAATCCGTGAGGATGGCATGAGTACGCTAAAGACCACGATTCTTGGCGCGGATCTTGTCAGCAGCGCGGTTGCGGAAGCAAAGGACGAGGTAATGAAAAGCAATCCTTCTGCTACAGTGAAAGATGTGCAGGAGGATGATAAGAAAGGCTTTGAAATTATCGCGGAATATCCCGACATGAGAACGCTTGCCGAAAAGGGCGGGAAAATTTTTGCGCGTGTTCCCGGCAAGGGAGAGGGGATTCAGGAGAAAAAAACTTGGTTTTACGATATGTACGCCTTTGATCTCTATGTCGGCGCGAAGGAAGAAAATAGCGGCGACGACAGCGATCCCCAGATGCAGGCCATCTTGAAAGGTTTCCTCGATCAGATCAAATACGACTTTTATATGCATCTTCCCGTCGTACCGGATAAAAATAACGCCGACAGCGTACAGGACGGCGGTAAAACCCTTCATTGGAATCTCTCCGCTACGCTTACCGAAAATGCGAATAAGCATATCAGCGTCGAGTATCGCGTCTGGAACAAGCTGCATATCGCGCTTTCCGCCGCACTCGGCGGGATTTTCGTCGTCCTTGCCATCGTTTTCTTTGTCCTTTTGAAAAAGAGCGAAGAAAAGGCCGGCGCGAAGAAGCTCGCCGCCTTTGCTTGCATCTTGCTCGCTGCGGCAGTTATTGTCGTGTCTGCTTGGCAGGCGACGCAAACGGTCGTCTTTACCACGCAGGATTCTCTGTCGCCCGTCGCGCAGGAACCGGCGGAGTAACCGGCAGGACCGATAGAGCAAAGTGTCTTGCTATCCAGCTCAAGGATTGATCCGGGGACGCGGTTTACTAAATAAAGACCGGGCCAAAGGAACTGAGCGCCAGCCCCTTGAATAACGGCGGGGAGTTTGCTATAATGTACCTTGTTCCGGTGCGCCGGGACGGCAACTTTGCGAAAGAAAAAGGAGAAATGACATGATTAAACTGGAAAAGAAACACGTTAAGATCTTTAGCATCCTTATCGCAGTCGTATTTATCGGCAGCTGCGTCGCCATCGGTGTATCGCAGATGGGTTCGAGCGGCGTCGCGTCGGCGGCTTCCTCCGCCGTGGGCAAGATCGATTACCGGCAGGCGATGGCGCAGTCGCCGGATTTACAGACGGCGAACGACCAAATGCAGCAGGCCGTCGAGGACGCGAAGAAGGATTTTGAGGAGAAGTCCGCAGGGATGAGCGATCAGGAGAAACAGGACTACTATCAGCAAACGCAGTCCCGCTTGCAGCAGAAGCAGCAGGACCTTATCGAGCCGATCCAGAAGAAGATCGAGGAACAGGTCAAAGCGGTGGCGGAAGCCAAAGGTCTGTCCGTGGTTCTTGACTCCAACGCGGTCGTGTACGGCGGGCAGGACATTACGCAGGACGTCATTCGCAAACTGGCGAAATAAGGTCTTTTGATTTGAATATGCGATATCTGTACCGAGCCATTTGCGTGCGCTCGGTACTTTTCTAGGAGGGTCTTTCCATGGCGGAAGCAGGCGGAAAAGGAAAACCGCAGCACTGGTGGCTGTATGGCGGCGGCGCGGCGCTTCTCTGCCTGGCAGCCTTTTTGCTATGGCCGCGGGGAGGGAATCCTCCCGCGCCGTCATCCGCGAGTCCTTCGGGCGTGGGGATTGTGGATGTCTCGGCGGCGATGGAAGCCCACCCCGCGTACGCGGCACTGGCGGCGGCGCGGGAGGAGCGCCGCCGGCTCGAAGACGATCTTTTGGCAGAGCGGCGGATGCTCTTGGAGCTTGCCGTGCCGCGCCTTTCCGATAAGCTGTTTCAAGACGCAGCGCGGCAAAAGCAGCATCAAAAGGATGTCCAGGCCCGGCAAGCCTTGATGGAGCGGTTGGCGGCGGCAGAGAAGGCACGGCGGGAAGAACAGAAACCGGCCTATGAAGCGGCGCGCGACGAGATAAACGGACAATATCTTAATGAGATATTTAATATTCGCCTCAAGCTCGATAACCGTGACAGTATGCGCCTCTCCGACGAGGCGGTGCGCCTTTTGACCGAGCGTTTGCAGGCGCTGCAAGCGGAGCGCGGGGAAAAACAATTCTTTCTGTGGCAAAAGTTTGAGGCTGAGATACAGGCATACCGGGAATCCCTGGCTGCCGCGTGGGGGCTGGAGCTCTCGCAGGAATCCGCGTCGTCCCGGGAACAGCTTTTGGCGGAGGAGCTTCGCCAAAAGGCCGAGGCGCAGTCACGCAATTCGGAAGCGATCCGGAAGAATCTCCTGGATATGGCGGAAAGACGACAACGGATCGTGGAGAAGGAGGCGGCGCTTCGGGCAAAGGGGCAGGAGATCGCGGCGATGGAAGAGTATATGATGAAGGACGTGGCGGGGAAGGCCGCTAAGCTGGCGGTTCTCCACCGATTGTCCGTTATTTTTGCTCATCCGGCGAAGAATATCGAGGCGCTTCCCGCCGGGCTGATGACGCATATCGGCGCGTGGCCGCCTGCGGACGCGGCTGTGATCGGGACCGGAGCTATTGACCTGACGGAAGAGCTGGCCGATGAACTGAAAGCGCGCTGACTATGGGAACACACTGGCAAAAACGGTTGGCGGCGGAGATAACGACAGGAAAGAGGCAGATAACATGACAAGCAGGAAAAAAACGCTGGCAGGCGTTATGCTGCTGACGGCGGCGCTCTTAAGCGGCGGCTGTCTGGGCGACAAGCAGGCGAATATCGGTTATTTCAACGCGGAGCGCATCGATCAGGAAGCGACGCAGATCAAGGCGGTCGAGGAGGAAGCTAACGCGAAGATTGCGGCGCTGCAAAAGGAGTTTCTGGCTCTCCAGGCGAACGCGGGGAACCTTTCCTCGGAGGAAATGGCGCGGGCGCAGCAGGAACAGATGGCAAAAATGCAGGCGGCGAGTCAGCAATACCAGATGCAGATTCGGCAGAAGGTCGACGTGGCGCTTGATGAAATCGCCAAAGAAAAAAAGCTGGACGCGATACTCCAGAATAGCAGCCTGGAAAAGACGGTCATTCTGGGGGGAACCGACATTACCGACGATCTTATCCAGAAACTGAAATGAGGCGGGCGGCATGACGAAAACATTGGGCGAGATCGCCGCTCTTGTCGGCGGGCGTTTGGCGGGCGACGCCGCTATCGAGATCTGCGGGGCGACGAATATTGAGGACGCTCGGGCGTCGGACATTACCTTTGCCGTGGAACCGCATTTGAAAGAAGCGGCAAAATGCGCCGCAGGAGCGGTCATTTTGCCGGACACGGCGGGCGTGTTTTCTAAGCCTGCCGTCTATGTAAAGGAGCCGAGGGAGGCTTTCGCCCGCCTTTTGGAAGCGTTTACGCCGCCTTTGGACCTTCCTCCGGGGATCAGTGATCTCGCCTATATCGGGGCTGGTGTCCGGCTCGGCGTGGGCGTGACCGTCATGCCGTTCGCCGTCGTTGACGCCCACGCCGTAATCGGCGACGGCGTGATTCTCTATCCGCATACTTATGTGGGGCAGTACGCCGAAATTGGCGCGGAGAGCGTCCTCTATTCCAACGTTACGGTGCGTGAGCGCTGCCGGCTGGGGCAGCGGTGCGTGATTCACAGCTCGGCGGTCATCGGCGCGGACGGTTTCGGTTTTACGACCTCGAAAGAGCATATCCATACAAAGGTGCCGCAGGTAGGGAACGTCGTCTTAGAGGACGACGTCGAAATCGGCGCGCATGTGGGGATCGACCGGGCGACAACCGGATCTACCGTTATCGGCCGCGGAACAAAGGTGGATAATCTGGTCCATATCGGACATAACTGCCGGATCGGGGCGAACAATCTCATCGTCGCTCAGACGGGAATCTCCGGGTCGACGGTCGTGGGCGATAACGTCACTTTCGGCGGGCAGACCGGGACGGTGGGGCACATTCATATCGGCGGGAATTCGGTCTACGCGGCGCGCAGCGGGATCACCAACGACATGCCGGAAGGCGTTTTCTGCGCCGGATTTCCGACGCAGCCGCACCAGGAATGGCTGCGCACACAGGCGGCACTCAAAAAGCTGCCGGAGCTTATAAAACGACTTCGCGAGCTGGAGAAAAAAGTTGCCGGATACGAAGCGAAGAAAAATTAAAGGCTCCCCGGTGGGGGAGCCTTTTCACCGGATTCGCGTCCAAAGCCGCGTAAGGAAAAGCAAAGGAGGGGAAAGCGCATGGCCTATCATTTCGCCAGGTTCATGAGCTGGCTTTGCTGTCTTCTGCCGGGGTGGTTTTGCGAGCGGCTGGGGATTTTTTTAGGCGGCTTGACATGGTATTTGGTGCCGGGTCGCCGCCGCGAGATGGCGGTGAATAACGCGCGATCCTGTCTTGGTGTGGACGAGCGGCGCGCACGGCAGATCGTTCGCGACAGCTGGATCCGGTTTGGTCCCATGCTGTTTGAAATTATGCGATTTCCCGTTCTTAAGGCACGTTTTTTAGATCTAGTGGAAATCGAAGGGGAAGAATACCTGCGCGAAGGGCTGGCTCTGGGCCGAGGCGCGGTGATCGCGACGGCTCACAGCGGAAACTGGGAGCTTATGGGGGGCGCTCTCTCGGCGGCGGGCTTTCCCATCGTCGGCGTAGCCATGCGCCAGAAAGAAGCGGGCTTCGATCGTTTCATTAATGAATATCGCCGCTCCGTCGGTATGCATATCACTTACAAGGATAACGTGCGGGAGATGTTCGATAAGCTAAAGGAAGGCTGGGCGATCGGCCTCTTGATGGATCAGGATGTCGGTCGACGAGACGGAATCGTCGTTGAGTGGTTTGGGCGGCCGACAAATTTTGTGCAGGGGCCGGCGGTGCTGGCACGGTACAAAAACGCGCCGCTTCTTCCCGGTTATATTCATCGTCTGCCGGACGGGCGTCATCGCATCGTCCTTCATCCGCCGATCTTTGTGGAACGAACGAAAGACAAGGCGGCCGACATTCTAAAAGCAATGGAAGAAGTGGGACGGGTGCTGGAGCGTCATATTCGACAATATCCTGAAGAATGGTTTTGGCTGCATGATCGCTGGAAATCGCTCCGTGACGAAGGATAACCGCTTGCCGGGAGACGGGCGGTTTTGTTACAATAGAGAAATACAGGAGGTGTTCTATGGGAAAGCAGGGTACGCTGGGGAAGGCAATCGCTTACGCGGGCGTGGGACTCCACTCGGGACGGGAGGTTCATATGACGCTTCGTCCCGCTCCGCCGGATACCGGCATCGTTTTCGTGCGGGCAGACAAGAGCGGCCGCCCGCAGGTACGGGCGACGGCGGCGAACGTGACGGCTACCGTGCGCGCTACGACGATTGAAGAGAATTGGACGCGCTTTTTCACGATAGAGCACCTGATGTCGGCGTTTTGCGCGGCGGGAATCGATAACTGTGAGATCGAGCTGGATGCCGAGGAACCGCCGGTCGGCGACGGCAGCGCGTTGGTGTTTCTTAATCTTTTAGATGAGGCGGGGCGAAAGGAGCAGGATGCAGCGCGGCGGGAGATCGTCATTGACCGGGTCTTTCGCGTCGACGACGGCGATCGTTTTATCGTGGCGGTCCCCTACGACGGCCTGCGGGTGACTTTCACCTCGCTCAATCCGCATCCCCTAGTAGGAACGCAATATGCCGACGTCATCATGGAAGGGGACGCCTATCGTCAGGAGATCGCGCCTGCCCGTACCATCGCCTATGAAAAGGAAATTGACGCCCTGCGCAAAATGGGGCTCGGCCTCGGCGGCACGCTGGAAAACGTCATTGTCTATAACGATGAGAAATGGCTCAACACCCTGCGCTATCCCGACGAGCTGGTGCGGCACAAGATCCTGGACGTTATCGGCGACCTGCGCCTGGCCGGCGTAGTCCGCGGCCACATTTTAGCAGTCAAATCCGCCCATTCGATAAACACGGCACTGGCACGGCAGATATACGAAGCGTATGTGAAACCGTAAAAGAAAGGGCCCATCTTTTGCGTAAAAAGGAAGCGTGTTATAATAACTAGGTATAACTTATTTGAAGGAGTGGAACCCCATGATTTTGGATGTCAACGAGATCAAGAAGATCCTGCCGCACCGTCCCCCTATGCTGCTGGTCGATCGGATTATTGACCTGGTCCCGTTCGAGTCGGGTGTCGGCATTAAAAACGTTACGCTGAACGAGCCGTTTTTCCCCGGCCATTTCCCGGGAAACCCCATTATGCCGGGCGTTTTCATTTTAGAAGCGATGGCGCAGGTCGGCGGGATCGCGATGCTCTATCCGGAGGAAAACCGGGGCAAGATCGCGCTCTTTGGCGGCATGGAGAACGTCAAATTCAAAAAGCCGGTCGTGCCGGGGGATCAACTGGTTATGAAGGCGCGGCTGGTCCATGTGGTGAAGGGAAATTTCGGCAAGCTCCACGCCGAGGCTTTCGTCGACGATACGTTTGTCGCGCAGGGAGATTTCATCTTTGCCTTAAAAAAACCGGAAAACGGGCCGATTTAAGTTGATATACCGAAGAAAACAGAAATAATCGCTTATAAGCTGCCGAAATACAGAAAAATGTGGAATTTTTATCTGCGAAAAAAACTGACCCGGGGGAGATTCTATAGGCATAGGGTCGGATATGTCCTTTGGGACGACTGATTTCGGTTTAATTGAGGAGTGGGGAAAGATGGCAGGAAGCAGCGCGGCTGAAGCGAATATACATGAGACGGCGGTCGTTTATCCGGGCGCGAAGCTCGGGAAAAACGTCGTGATCGGTCCCTACGCGGTCATCGGTCCGGAAGTGACGATCAGCGACGGAACGGTGGTGGGCCCGAGCGTGGTTATCACCGGAAAGACGACGATTGGACGGGATTGCCGCTTTTTCCAGTTCTGCTCGATCGGGGAAGAGCCGCAGGATCTGAAATTTCACGGGGAAAAGAGCTATGTGTTTATTGGCGACCGGACGAGGATCCGCGAGTGCGTGACGATTCACCGGGCGACAGGCGAAGGAGAAAAGACGAGCATTGGCAGCGATTGCCTGATTATGGCGACCGTCCATATCGCGCATAACTGCATACTGGGGAATCATGTCATCATGTCGAATGCAGCGATGCTGGCGGGTCATGTGCAGGTTGAGGATCGGGTCGTCATCGGCGGCATGACGGGCGTTCATCAGTTTGTGAAGATTGGGCGTAACGCGATGGTAGGAGGATTTTCACGTCTGTCGCAGGACGTCGTACCGTATACGATCGTGAACGGCGTTCCGGCGCGAGCGATCGGGCTGAACAGCGTGGGGCTGTCCCGCGCCGGGGTGCCGGTGGAGGCGCGTCGCCGGATAAAGCAGGCGTATAAGATCCTCTATCGCTCGGGGTATAATGTGTCGCAGGCGATCGGAGTGATCGAGCAGGAGGTCGATTCCTGCGAGGAAGTGGAGCATTTCCTGCGCTTTTTGCGCAACGCGGAGCGAGGGATATGCCGCGGCCGTCGCGAGGCGGAAAGCGAGCTGAATTAAAACGGTATCGGACGCCGGTACCTTGGCGGAGGGATACCATGGAAAAGGTCGGACTGCTGGCGGGGGTCGGCCACCTGCCGGTGGAATGCGCGCGGGCAGCGCGGGAAACAGGTTATGAGGTCTACGCCGTCGGCCTTCTTGAAGGGGTAGATCCCGAATTGAAGGACGCCGCGACCGATTACGCGGCGATTAACGTCGCTAAATTAGGCCGCATTATCGACTACCTCAAAAAGCATGGCGTCACCAAAGCGACGGCGATCGGCAAGGTATCGAAGGAGATCCTGATGAACGGACGTCATGAACTTCCTGACTGGCGGATGGTGAAGCTCCTCCTGTCATTGCCCGACCATAAGGACGATACCCTGATGTTGAAATTCGTGGCCGAGCTGAAAAAAGAAGGGATCGAGCTCATCGATCAGACGCTCCTCATCCGCCCGCTCATGCCGCCGCCGGGGACGCTGACGCGGCGTGCGCCGAGCGAAAACGAGCGGCGGGACATGGAGTTTGGGTTTCGCATGGCGAAGGAAATCGGGCGACTCGACGTGGGGCAGACGGCGGTGGTCAAAGGCATGGCGGTTATGGCGCTGGAGGCTATCGAGGGAACGGACGCCTGCATAAAGCGAGGGGGGAAGCTAGCGCGGGGCGGCGCGATTGTGGTGAAGGTGGCGAAGCCGGAACAGGATCGGCGCTTCGACGTTCCGGCGGTGGGCGTAACGACCATCGAAAGCATGATCGAGGCGGGGGCGACGGCGCTGGCCATCGAAGCGAACCACACCCTGCTCGTCGACCGGGCGCAGACCGTCGCTTTGGCCGAGGCCCATGATATTACGATCGTTGCCTTATAATTGGCGACGCGGCAGATACGCCGAGCGATCTGCCGCGTTTTTTCATGTTTGAAACGTAAAATAGAAAATGATTCGCAAAATACGACGGTGGGGAAGGAGGAAGGAAAATGAAGCTCATGTTTTCAGCTGGGGAAGCCTCGGGGGATCTCCATGGGGCGCGGCTGGCGGAGGCGATTTTGCAGCAGGCTCCGGATTCGACGCTCCTTGGCTTTGGCGGCGCAAAAATGCGCGCCGCCGGCGTGCGGCTTGTAGCGGATATCGCCGATTACAGTGTTATGGGCTTCTTCGAAGTCCTGAAAAATCTGCGGCGCATCTGGCGGCTCCTCGATATGCTGACGGAAATTATGCGACGGGAAAAGCCGGATATTCTGGTGCTGATCGATTATCCGGACTTTAACTGGCGGCTGGCACGCCGCGCCAAAACGCTCGGGATTCCAGTGTTCTCCTATATCCCGCCGTCGGCCTGGGCGTGGCGCAAGGGACGGGCGAAATCCTGCGCCGCGCTGGCCGATGAATTTGCCGCGATTTTTCCCTTCGAGACAAAGGTTTATGAGGAGGCCGGGGCGAATATATCTTTTGTCGGCAATCCGCTGATCGATACGGTAAAGCCCAGCCTTGGAAGCGAAGAGGCGCGGGCGTTTTTCGGCGTGACCGAGGAAATGTATCCGATTCTGCTCCTTCCCGGCAGCCGTCGACAGGAGATTGAGCTGATTCTGCCGGCGATTCTTGCCGGAGCGCGCCGCATTAAAGAAGAAAAGCCCGACGCGGCGTTCTTTCTGCCGGTGGCGCAGAATATGGATGAAGCGGCGATGGAGCGCGAGGCGGAGCGCGCGGGCGTTACGGTGACGTTTACGCACGAGTATACTTACGATTTGATGGCGCTGGCCGAATTTGCCGTGGCGACGTCGGGGACGGTGGTGCTGGAAGCGGCGATTATGGGGCTGCCGTCGATCGTCCTCTATCGAATGTCGCCGGTTTCTTATGTAATTGGGAAAATGCTCGTGAAGGTGAAATATTTCAGCCTGCCGAATATTCTCCTTAATGAAGCGGCGCAGCCGGAGCTTTTGCAGGACGAAGTAAATTCGGAGCGCATATTACGCGAAGCGCGGCGCTTCTGGCAAGAGCCGGAGCATCGTGCGGCGGTCTGTGAGCGGCTCGCGGCAGCGACGGCGAAATTGGGCGGGCCGGGCGCGGCGGCGCGCGTAGCAGAGCGTATCCTGCGGGCGGCGGAGCGGTTTTCACCAGAGCGCGCGGGAGAAACACCCGACACGACAGAAAAAAGGGATAAGGAGAGCGGCGGATGAAGAATTATGTCCGGCTTTTGAGCTACATAAAACCTCATATTGGGCGGCTTATCGAAGCGATCATCTGCATTATCATCGCAGCGGGCGCGAACCTTTACTTGCCGTGGATCATCAAGGACATGATCGACAAGGTGCTGGCGGAAAAGGACATGCAGATGCTCAACGTTATTTCCATCGGCATCGTGGTGACGTTTTTTATCCGGGGAATTTTTTATTACGGGCAAAGTTATCTCGTGTCTTTTGTCGGCCAACGTGTTATCATAGATGTGCGCGACGTTCTTTTCAAGAAGTTTCAGCGCCTGCCGCTTTCCTATTTTGACCGTCACCAGACGGGCGAGATCATGAGCTATATTACAAACGACGTGGCGGCCCTGCAGAACGCCCTTGTCGACCGGCTCATCGAGCTGGTGACGGAAAGCTCGATCTTCATCGGCTCTCTTGTCATGATGGTGCTGCTGGACTGGAAGCTCAGCCTCTTGACGCTGATCACCGTGCCCCTCGTCGGACAGGCGATGAAAATATTCGGGCGCAAGCTGAAATCTTCCGGCACCGTCATTCAGGAGCGGCTGGCGGATATCACGGCGACCATGCAGGAAAGCATCGCCGCCGTGCGGGTCGTGAAATCTTTCGGTCGGGAGGATTTTGAGATCGAGCGCTTTCACCGGCAGAACGAGCTGAATTTTCGCGCCGAAATGAAGAACAATCAGCTCATGAGTCTCTTGACCCCGACGGTGGAGTTTCTGGCGGCGCTCGCCGTAACGGTTATCGTCTGGTTCGGCGGCTACGAGGTCGTCAACGGCGTGATCACCGCCGGAGCGCTGGTGGCGTTTCTTACTTACGCCGTCAATCTGGCAAACCCGGTCAAACGGATCAGCCGCGTTTACGGCGCGATTCAAAAGGCGATGGCGGGGGCGGATCGCGTTTTCGCGATTATGGATCTTCCGGAAACGATCGCCAATCATCCCGGCGCGAAGGAATTGCCGCCGGTTAAAGGCGAAGTCGTCTTTGACGATGTAACCTTCGCGTATAAGGAAGGCGCTAACGCGCTTTCTCATGTTTCGCTCGCCGCTTCGCCGGGGCAGATGGTCGCCTTCGTCGGGCCGAGCGGGGCGGGAAAATCGACGATCGCGAATCTGATCCCGCGCTTTTACGATGTCTCGTCAGGGGCGATTCGAATCGACGGTTATGACGTGCGCGAGGTGACAATGGAGTCGCTGCGGCGGCAGATTGGCATCGTGCCGCAGGAGACGATGCTTTTTTCCACGACGGTGCGGGAAAATATCCGCTACGGCCGCCTCGACGCCACGGAAGAGGAAATCGTGCAGGCGGCGAAGGACGCTAACGCGCATGATTTTATCATGGCGCTTCCCGAGGGCTACGACACGAAGATCGGCGAGCGGGGGCTGAACCTCTCCGGAGGGCAGCGCCAGCGTATCGCCATTGCCCGGGCGATTCTCAAGGATCCGCGGATTTTGATCCTGGACGAAGCGACTTCGGCCCTCGACACCGAAAGCGAGAAGATCGTGCAAGCGGCGCTGGACCGGCTGATGGTGGGGCGGACGTCCTTCGTTATCGCTCATCGCCTGTCGACCGTATTCAATGCGGATCAGATTTATGTTATCGACGGCGGCCGTATTCACGAACACGGCACGCATGAAGAGCTTCTGGCGGCGGGCGGCCTTTACAGCAATCTGTATAATATTCAGTTCAGCAAGACGTCTGTATAGCGCAAGAAGCGCTTCAAAATAAGGGATTAGAGAACAAGGACGCGGCGATTTGGCCGCGCGCCGGAAAAGGGGAAAGGATATGCAGCTGTTATACAATATCGCGGCGATTCTCGTAGTGCTGCTCATTATTCCGGTGTTCATGATCCGCTCTATCCGCGAGCGGGGCTTTGTGGAACGGATCCGTCAATGCCTGGGGATCATTCCCGAGGCGACGCTGGAAAAGGTCGCCAAGAAGAACTGCATATGGGTGCACGCCGCTTCCGTCGGCGAGGTGGTGGCGGCCAGCCCGCTCATCAAAGAATTTCGGCGCGAGTTCCCGAAAAATCCGATTCTGCTGTCGGTCGTCACGACGAACGGCTACGAGATGGCGAACCGCATTATTCAAGGGGCGGACGCGATCATTTATTTCCCTCTCGACCTTCCGTTTCTGGCGGCGCACATGGTGCGCCGCGTGTCGCCGCGCGTTTTCCTGCCGGTTGAGACGGAGCTGTGGCCGAACTTCCTGCGCGCCTGCCGGAGAATGCGGATCCCCGTTATGATGGTCAACGGCCGGATCAGCGACAAGAGCGTTAAGCGGTACCACCATCTGCACAGCCTGCTGGACGATATGATCGGCACGGTGACGAAGTTTGCCATGCAGTCGCCTATCGACGCCGAATACATCATCCGCTTGGGCGCGAATCCGAATCTTGTCATTGTTACCGGCAACACGAAATTCGATCAGACGTATACGGATGTCGGCGCGGAAGAAAAAGCGAAGCTCCTGGCGGAAATGGGGCTGGCGGATAACGACGGGGTATTTTTGGCGGGCAGCACGCACCGCGGCGAGGAGGAACCGGTTTTGCAGGCTTTTCGCGCCTTGCGGGAAAAAAGGCCGAAGGCGAAGCTGGTTGTCGCGCCGCGCGAGCTTTTGAGAACACGGGAAGTAGTCGCTATCTGCCGGCGCGCCGGATTTACAGTGGCGCGGCGCACGGAGCTGATGGAGAATCCTTCGGTCGGACACGATATTGTCGTTCTCGATACCATCGGCGAGCTGGGCAAGGTGTACAGCGTCGGCGACGTTATCTACGTTGGCGGCAGTCTTATTTCCCACGGCGGACATAATATCCTCGAGCCGGCGGCGCACGGCAAGGCGATCGTCGTCGGCTACAACATGTTCAACTTCAAGGAAACTCACGCGCTCTTCACGAAGCGCAAGGCGGTCGTCACCGTGCAGAACGCCGGGGAGCTGGCGCAAGCGGTTGTGCGCCTCTTTATGGACGAGGCGGAGCGCCGCCGCATGGAACAGGAAACGCTGGCTATCTGCCAGGAAAATAAAGGCGCGGCGCGAAAATCGGCGGTACTTCTTCACGAAATGCTGGAGATGGTGGAGGAACGGCGCCTCGCCAGCGGGCAGATCAAATCGACGAACAAGGTGGAGAACTTCCAGACGTATTTCTACCACCTCATTCACAGCCGGCAGGCCCACGGCTTTTTCTGGCAGATCCTCGTCGCCGTTCTCTACGTGTTTTCGCTGATTTACGGCGGGCTGGTCAATCTGAAGCTGGCGGGGTATAAGGCGGGTATTTTCCGCCGCAGGAAGCTCGGCTGCTACGTCATCAGTCTCGGGAACATCACCGTCGGCGGCACGGGCAAGACGCCGACGGCCCAGCGGCTGGCGCACGCCATTCGCGAGATGGGGTATCGGGTCGTCATTTTGAATCGGGGCTACCGGGCCAAATGGCGGGGCGACGTGGGTATTGTTTCCGACGGGAAAGAGCTGCACATGGACGCGACGGAAGCCGGAGACGAAGCGTTCATGCTGGCCAAGCACCTGCCCGACGTCCCCGTCCTCATCGGACCGGAGCGTTATGTGACGGGGAGCTATGCTATCGAGCATTTCGGGGCGGAGGTCGCGATCCTCGACGACGGTTACCAGCACTGGCAGCTCGCGCGCGATATGGATATTCTTCTCGTCGACGCGGTCAACGTCTTTGGCAACGGGTACATGCTGCCGCGGGGAACGCTGCGCGAGCCGATCTCCCACATCGATCGGGCGGACGTCTGCCTTTTGACGAAGGTCGATCAGGCGACGGAGGCGTCGCGGCAGTATATCCGCAAGGTCGTTCGCGAGGAGAACGACCACGCTCTCCTCGTTGAAAGCATTCATCAGCCGCGCTGCTTCGTCGAGCTTTCCGATTGGTCGGACCATATTGCCAGCGACGGCATCGACACCTCGCAGATGAAGGGAAAGCGCGTCATGGCGGTCTCGGCTATCGGCAACCCGGCGTCCTTCGAGCAAACGCTGTCGGGGCTGGGCGCGGTCGTCATCGAGAGCCTGCGCTTCCCCGATCACCATGATTACACCGTGGAAGAAATGATGGACGTCGCCGGGCAGGCAGCGGCGCTGGACGCCGAGGCGGTCATCATTACCGAGAAGGACGCGGTCAAGGTGCCGGCGGTGACGCAGGAGCAGATCAGCCAGAAATTCCGGTATCATATTCCGATTTATGTCCTGAGCGTGGAGGTCACTTTCCGCGATGGGGAAAAACCGCTGATTGATCTTGTGGCGGAGGATTTGCGGGAAAAAGTGGGGAAAGGCGCGTGAGAAAATGAGAATCCTGTGTGTTATTCCGGCGCGTTACGCTTCGACGCGCCTGCCGGGCAAGCCGCTCCTTGACATTGCCGGAAAACCAATGATCTGCCGGGTATACGATCGGGCGATAAAGGCGAAATGTCTGACTGGAGCCGTCGTGGCGACGGACGACCGGCGCATCCTGAACGCCGTGGAGGCGGCGGGAGGACGCGCGATGATGACATCGCCGTCTCATCCGACGGGGACGGATCGACTGGCCGAGGTCGCGGCGGCGTATCCCGATATGGAGCTGATCATCAACGTGCAGGGCGACGAACCTCTCATCGAGCCGCCGCTCATTGACGAGCTGGCGGCGGCGTTCCAAGGCGACGGGGCTCTCGAAATGGCAACGGTCATGACGCCTATCGACGATCCGGCGGAGCAGCGCAACCCGAATAACGTCAAGGTCGTTACCGACCGGCAGGGTTACGCGCTGTACTTTTCCCGCTCCCTTTTGCCGTATCCGCGAAACGAGGGGAAAGCGAGAGTCTTTAAGCACATCGGGATTTACGCTTACCGGCGTAATTTTCTTTTACGGTACGCGAAAATGCCGCCGACGCCTCTGGAACAGGCGGAGTCCTTAGAGCAGCTGCGGGCGCTGGAGAATGGATATCGTATCAAGGTCATCTGTACCGATCATCATTTTGTCGGCGTCGACACGCCGGAGGATCTGGCGCGGGTGAATGAGATATATAAGGCGCGGAGCCTTTCCTGAAAGAAGGCGACGCGGTGAGGAAGACAGGCGTGGCGAAAGGAGCATTCGTATGAATACGGTCAGGGTAGCAGATTTTGAGATTGGCGCAGGCAATCCGCTGGCGCTTTTGGCGGGTCCTTGCGTCCTGGAGAGCCTGGAACGGTGCCTCTATATCGGTCGGACGATCCGGGACATTACCCGGCGGCTGGGCATTCCTTATGTGTTTAAGGCCTCCTTTGACAAGGCGAACCGCTCGTCCTTTAATGGGTTTCGCGGCCCCGGCCTCGTCAAGGGATTGGAAATGCTCCAAACGATTAAGGATGAGCTGGGAGTACCCATCATCACCGACATTCACACTGAGGCGCAGGCCGCGCCCGCCGCGAAGGTCGCGGATATTCTCCAGATTCCGGCGTTTCTCTGCCGTCAGACGGATCTTCTCTATACGGCGGCGCAGACGGGGCGGGGGGTTAACGTTAAAAAAGGGCAATTCCTCGCGCCGAAGGATATGCGCAACGTCGTCGATAAGCTCCTCGAGGGCGGCAATTCGAATATCCTGCTGACGGAGCGGGGGGCGTCCTTCGGTTACAACAATCTCGTCGTCGATATGCGGAGCTTTCCCATCATGCGCTCCTTTGGATATCCCGTCGTTTTTGACGCGACGCACAGCGTACAGCTCCCGGGGGGAGCGGGAACCAGCTCGGGAGGAAATCGCGAATATGTAGAATACCTCGCGCGGGCGGCGGTGGGAGCGGGCGTGGACGCGCTCTTTATGGAGGTTCATGATAATCCCGAGGAGGCCCTCTGCGACGGACCGAACAGCGTTTATCTCGATAAACTGGAAGACCTTTTGAAGGACGCCCTGGCGATCTATAATATCGTTCGTCCCAGGCTCGCCTGACACACTGAATTTTGGAGGAGGCCGGCACAGCGTGATCAAAGAGAAGGCTATCGAAACGTTAGAAATCGAAATCGGCGCGCTGCAAAAACTCATCGACCGCGTGGACGACGAGTTTGAAGCGGCGGTGCGCGCTATTTTGGACTGCAAGGCCCGCGTCATCGTCACCGGGATCGGAAAATCCGGACATGTGGGGCAGAAGATCGCGGCCAGCCTTGCCAGTACGGGGACGCCGTCATTTTTCATGCATCCGGCGGAGGCTTTCCACGGCGATCTGGGCATGGTGACGCCGCAGGACATTGTGCTGGCGATCTCAAACAGCGGCGAGACGAACGAGATCGTGAATATTCTGCCGGTCATCCGGCGGATCGGCGCGCCGATCATCGCGCTCTGCGGCAAGCGGGCGTCGACGCTGGGGAAAAACGCCGATTACTTCATCGACGCCGGGGTGGAGCGCGAGGCCTGCCCGCTGGGGCTCGCTCCTACGGCCAGCACAACGGCGGCGCTGGCGATGGGGGACGCGATTACCATGGCGGCGATGGCGGCGCGCAACTTTACGGCGCAGGACTTCGCCATGTTCCACCCCGGCGGTTCGCTGGGGCGCCGCCTGCTCTTGACCGTAGGGGACGTCATGCACAGCGGCGAGGATAATCCGACGATTTCCTGTGACAAGACGGCGAAAGAGGCGCTTTTCGTCATGACGGCGAAGGGCGTCGGCGCGACTTCCGTCGTCGACGCGTCGGGGCGCTTTATCGGGCTGGTGACAGATGGCGACGTTCGCCGCTGCCTGGCGAAAGGCAGCGAGTTTTTAGAGGAGCCGGTGGAAACCTTTATGACCCGTAACCCGGCAACGATCACGGCGGGGAAATTAGCGGCTTCGGCGCTTTCCATCATGGAAAAGCACCAGCCGCGTCCCATTACTGTGCTTCCGGTAGTCGACGAAGCCGGGAGCCCCGTGGGTATCGTCCATCTGACCGACCTTCTGCGGCAGGGGGTCGTCTAGCATGAAGGAGGTAAAGGAGCGCGCCGCTGCCGTTCGAATGCTCGTCCTCGACGTTGACGGGACGCTGACGGACGGCGGGATATATATCGGCGCGACGGGAGAGCTTTTCAAGCGCTTCGACATCAAAGACGGGCTGGGAATTGCGCTCTGGCACAAGGCGGGAGGGAAAACCGCCGTCATTACCGGACGGACGTCGCCGATTTTAGAAGCGCGGGCGCGGGAGCTTAAAATCACCGCTCTTTGGCAGGGCCGTCTTGATAAGGCTGCTGCCTACCAAGAGCTTAAAACACGGTACAGCCTCACGGACGAGGCGATCGCCTATATCGGCGACGACCTCGTCGATCTCCCGGTCATGCAGCAAGCTGGGTTTGCCGCCGCTCCGGCAGACGCGGTGTCCGAAGTGCGCCAGCGAGCGCACTTTGTCGCTTTCCACCAGAGCGGAAATGGCGCCGTCCGGGAGATCATTGAGTTTATCCTTCAGGCGCAAGGACGGTGGGAAGAGATGGTCGCGCGTTTTCTGATTTCCTGATTGAACCGCGCATGGCTGCTTTGGTAAGGAAAGCGGCTTTACGGGAGGAACCGTTATGCTTTATTGGTTGTTGATGCTTTTGAGCCGGGCGATCTGCTGTCTGCCGCATCGCGCCCTATTGACATTGGGGCGGGGAGCCGGTATCCTGTATTACAGATTCATAAAAAAACAGCGGCAGCGGGCCATTCGACAGATGATGGCGGGGCTGGCGATTTCGGAAGAGGAAGCGAAGAAGTTGGTGAAGGCTTCCTTCATCAATATGGCGACGAATGTTTTCGAGATCTTCTACATGCCGCGGCTCAATGAGAATAATTTTCGCGCCTATATCGATATTGAGCATTTGGAACGCCTGACGGATGCGCTGGCGGAAGGGCACGGCGTGGTGGTTCTGACGGGGCATATCGGGACGTGGGAGTGGCTGTCGGCGGCCTTCACGCTTTCCGGTCTGCCGGTGACGGCCATTGCCAAGCCGCAGCCCAACGAGCAGTATACGCGGGTTTTAAACGATCTGCGGGCTACGATCCATGTGGAGATATTTTCCCGAGGCACCAGTGAGCTTTTGGCGGCGGCCCGTGCTCTGAAACAGGGGAAGATCTTAGGCTTTTTGGCGGATCAGGACGCGGGCCCAGGCGGGGCTTTTATTGATTTTCTGGGCCGCCCGGCGTCAACGCCCATGGGGCCGGCGGTTTTCTCCCGGAAATTCAATGCACCGGTCATCCCCGCCTTCATCCTGCGGCAAGAAGACGGCCGTCACCGGGTGATCGTCGGAGAAGCGCTGCGGTATGAGGATCACGGGGATACGGATCGGGATCTCTACGACTTCACCGTGCGCATGACGCGGATATTGGAGCGGGTGGTGCGGGAAAATCCTACGCAGTGGCTTTGGTTTCAAAAGCGGTGGAACACGCCGCCGGAAGAGCGGCACGTGAAGCATCACACTGTGACCGCGGAGGGGGGCAGAAGCGCCCATGAATAAGAAAACCACGCTGCTGATTGCGGCAGCGCTCATCATTTTGGCGGTGGGGCTCGCTTGGACGGTTTTGACGATTCCGTCAGAACCGGCGGAGCCCCCGGAAGAGCCGAGAGCCATGGAGTATCAGTCGAATTTCCTGAGTGAGGAGAAAAACGGCCGGGTGATCTGGGATCTGCGGTCGGAGTCCACCACTGTGGACATGGCCACCCAGGCTACGGTATTCAAGAATCCGGTAGCCCATTATTATCGAGAGGATGGAACGGTGCTGACCCTTACCGCGCCGGACGGAACCTATGCCAGCGACACCAAGAACGTAAAGCTCTTTGGCGGCGTCAAGGCGACGGTGACGGATGGCAGCGCGCTGACCAGCAACGCTCTGGAGTGGGTCGCCGGAGAAGACCGCCTCGTCGCCACGGGAAAAGCCGTACTTTCGCGGCCGGGAATCGAGGCGCGGGGAGATAAGATCGAGGCGCAGGAGGCCTTTACGGTCTTTCGCGCCGAGGGGAACGCCTATATAAAAAAGGAGAATTGACGATATGAAGATGGGGACAGGAATGAAGACGGGAGCGGCTTTTTTGGCGGCGGCCTGCCTTTTTTGCCCCGCGGCGGCTACGGCAGCGGGCGGTGAGGCTTCGGAGCTCCAGGCGGACGCGGTGGAATACAATTCCAAGACCGGGGAAATGACAGCCACGGGGCATGTAGTCTTAAAGCAGGGCGACGGTGTCGCCTACGCCGCTTTTGCTTCTTATAATACCCAGACGAAGGCGGGACGGCTCACCGGCGGCGTCACTGCTGACCGGGAAGGGGCACACCTTACCTGCGACGTCTTACACATTCTTTCAGAGACCCAACTCTTGGCCGAAGGCAACGTCCATGGGACGAAAGAGGACAAATCTTTTGTCGGGCCGCAGGCGGAATATTTCACGGATCAGGAGTACATCCGGATGACGGCCGGCGGCACGATCACCACGAAAGACGGTTCTTTCACCGCCGATTACATGGAAGGCTGGATGCAGGAAGAACGCTGCAAAGGGGTCGGCTCGGCTCATATCGTGAGCGAAGCGCGGAATTTTGAAGGCGGCGGCGATGAGGCCGAATATTTCGGCCAGGAGAGCGGCAAGCTGCTCCTGACGGGGAACGCCTGGGCGGTGCAGGATAACAATACGCTGAAGAGCCAACGGCTCACCGTCTATCTGAACGAAACGGGCGAGGCCCAGGTCAGTGACCAGTGAAAGCGGCTTTGCCGGCCGTTAAAGGAGATTTAGCGCATTGTTCATCGAAACGCGGGATCTGGTAAAAACCTTCAAAAATCGCAGCGTTGTCGATCATGTGTCGGTACGGGTGGAAACCGGGGAGATCGTGGGCCTCTTGGGGCCTAACGGCGCGGGAAAGACCACCACCTTTTACATGATCATCGGCCTCGAACATCCCACGGCGGGGGAGGTCTACATCGGCGACCTTGAGGTCAGCCGCCTTCCCATGCACCGGCGGGCGGCCATGGGGCTCAGCTATCTGGCGCAGGAGGCTTCCATCTTCCGGCGGCTCACCGTGGAGGAGAACCTTATGGCTATTCTGGAAACCACAGATCTTTCGGCGGCGGCGTGCCGGCAAAAGATGGACGATCTCTTAGAGGAGTTTCACATCAGCCACGTGCGCGACCGCCGGGGGACAGAGCTTTCCGGCGGCGAGCGGCGGCGGGTGGAGATTGCCCGATGCCTCGCCATCGAGCCGAAATTCATTCTCCTGGATGAGCCCTTTGCCGGGGTCGATCCCATTGCCGTGGCTGACATTCAAGGGATTATCGAGTATTTGCGAACCCGGGGGATCGGCATCCTGATCACCGATCACAACGTCCGGGAGACGTTGCGCATCGTGGATCGGGCTTACATCATGAACGTGGGGGAGATCCTGATCGAAGGGGATCGGGAAACCATTGCCGACAGCGAGTTGGCAAAGAAATTTTATCTGGGTGATGCGTTCACCTTGTAGGAGCGTCCTTTGATGCACATCAGAATCTTAGACCGCTATATTTTCCGGGAAGTCTTTATGACCTTTATCTTCGGGATCTGCGCCTTTTCCGCCGTATTCATCGGCTCGGGCACGCTGTTTCGCATCGCGCAGTACATCACGGAGTACGGTGCGTCCGTAGGTTCGGTCGTCAAGATTTTCTTTTTGAGTCTGCCGAGCGTTATCATCTGGACGTTTCCCATGTCCATGCTCTTGGGATGTCTTTTGGCCTTTGGCCGCTTGTCTGCTTCCAGCGAGATCACGGCCATGAAATCCTGCGGCATCAGCTTTCACCGGATTTCCTATCCGGCGCTGATTTTAGGGTTTTGTGTCAGCCTCTTCGCCGTCTGGTTTAATGAATACATCGTCCCCTGGTCCAATTCGGCCTACACCCGGGTGCTGAATTACGAAATCAAGGGGAACACGGCGCCCCAGTCCCAGGAACACATCATCATCAAAGACATCCAAAACGGGCAGATCGTTCGGCTCATCTACGCCCGCCGCTATGATGCCACCACCGAGACCATGCAGGGCGTGACCATGCAGATGTTTGAAGACGGCAAGGTTTCCCACGTGGAGGATGCGGAGTACGCGAAGTGGGACAAGAATCAATGGGTCATGTACAAGGGCGTCATCTATGACATTCCCAAGGATTCTGATGAGGATGCCCAGCACAAGATGTATTTTGAACAGCAGATCTTGCCGGTGAAGGATAGTCCGGGAACGATCCTCCGGGATCAGAAGAAGCCGGAAGAGCTGACCATCAAAGAGCTTCGGGAACAGATCAAGATATTAAATGACCGCTACGTCAATACGAAGAAGATGGAAACGGAGCTTTATCAGCGGTTCACTATTCCTTTCGCCAGCTTTATCTTCGCTCTGGTGGGGATTCCCCTGGGGCTTCAGCCTCAGCGGGCCAGTTCGTCTCGAGGCTTCGCCGTGAGCATCATCATCATTTTCGTTTATTACGTTTTCATGACCATAGGTGGAGCCATCGCGCAGAGCGGCGCGCTTCCAGCGGCGCTGGCCGTCTGGCTGCCGAATATCGTGGGCCTTATCGCGGGGCTCTTTTTGATGCGGCAGGCAGCGAGATAACTTTCGATAAGGCGCGTAGTACTTACAGCGTTCAAATATGAAGTCTGGAAAGGAGATCGTCGGATGTATGGACTTGTCCTGATTTTAGTGCTTATTGTCACCGGCGGCGTCATTGCCTTTATCGGCGACCGGGTGGGGTCGCGGGTGGGAAAGAGAAAGCTGTCTCTCTTTGGGCTTCGCCCCCGTCATACTTCTGTCATCGTTACCATTATTACTGGCGTTCTCATTACCACCCTTACTTTTGTCATTTTGGCGGGGGCATCGGACAATGTCCGCACCGCCCTCTTCGGCATGGAGCAGCTCAATCAGCTCATGGGGGAGACAAAAGCGCGGCTTCAGGCTACGGATATGCAGCTGGCCGACGCGAAGGTCGAGCAGCAGCAGGCAGCCGCGGATCTGGCGAAATCAAAAACGGAGATTGACAAGCTCCACGATAAGCAGGCGGCTTTGGAAGAGCGGGCCAGGGAACTGGCGGCGGGCAACGCGCAACTGGAGGCGGACGCGGCGGCGCTTCAGCAGAAGAATCAAGGACTTACGATGCAGAATGCGACGCTTATGACAGACAATCAGGCCCTGGAAGAGCGTACTGACGTTTTGCGCAAGGGGCTCCAATTCGTCCGGGAGGGGAATATTGTCTTTCAGGCGGGGGAAGTCATTGCCAGCGGTATCGTCCGAGGCGGGCGTACGTTTGAGGAAGTTTTAGCGGATATGGGCGGGCTCATCCAGTTGGCTAACCGCAACGCAGCCCAGCGGCTCGGTGTTGGGGACGAGCGCAGCGAGATCTGGATCTATCAGCCCGAATATGAGCAGGCCGCCCGTACCATCGCTGCGGGGGAGGACGATATGGTGGTGCGCATCGTAGCCGCGGGAAATTTGGTGCGGGGGGAGCCGGTACGGACGAACCTTCAGCTCTTTAAGAATCGTATCGTCTATCGTCAGGATGAATTTATTATCGCCCGGCCTTTTAAGATCAACGGGCACAATCCTGGCGAAGCGGAGCAGGTGGTCATGAGCTTCCTTCGGGACGTAAACGCCGCCGCTATAGCGCAAGGGATCCTGCCGGATCCCATTCGGGGATCGGTGGGGATCATGGAAGGGTCGCAGTTCTATGACATCGTACAGGCTCTCGTTCCCCTGGACGGCACGATAGTGCTGAGCGCCTACGCCCGGGCGGATACGGACGCTTTGGGGCCGCTGCGGCTGAATTTGAAAGTAGAAACGGATGCTAAGGGGCAAAACGAATAGAGCAGCGCGGGGAGAAGGGAAAGGGGAAAGACTTTGATTATCGCGGCAATCGATCCCGGCCGGGAAAAGTGCGGGCTGGCCGTGGTGGATGAAAACGGCAGCGTACTGGATCAGGAAGTCATCGCCACTGTCTGGCTGACAGACGAGCTGGCGGAGCGGATTCAGCGCTTTGCTCCCGAACGGATTCTCATCGGCAACGGCACAACCAGTCATGACGCGAAGAAGCGCATTCAGGAGGCCTTCCCGGCGCTGCCGGTGGAATATGTCAATGAATACCGCACCACCGACGATGCGAAGCGTGCCTACTGGGAAGCGCATCCCCCCACGGGCTGGCGTCGCTTTTTTCCCACGAGCATGCAGGTGCCACCGGCGCCGGTGGATGATTTCGTGGCGGTGCTTTTGGCGAAGCGTTATCTGATCAATCGGCGGGAAGGATGACAGACGAAACCCATGGAAGAAAAAAGGGAACGTCCGGATTGGACGGAATATTTTTTGGAGATTGCTCGGGCCGTAGGGCGGCGCGCTACGTGCCTGCGCCGCATGTACGGCGCCATTATTGTAAAGGATAAAATCATCATCAGCACAGGCTACAACGGCGCCCCCCGGGGAGAAGCGAACTGCATCGATACCGGCATCTGCGAGCGGGAACGCCTGCATGTGCCGAAGGGGCAGAACTACGAACTGTGCGTGGCCGTCCACGCCGAACAGAACGCCATCATCAATGCTGACCCGGAAAAAATGAAAGGGGCCACTATCTATATCGTAGGGATTAACGCCGACGGTACGCTGGCTTCGGGAAAACCCTGTCTTCTTTGCCGTCGTATGATCCGAAACGCTATGTTGGCTGAGGCGGTCTACATGGAAACGGATGGCAGTATCGTTCACGTGGCCCCGGCGGATATCCGAGACTGAGCCGCGCTGCGCTGCGGGGGTGTATGCCTGGCTTCATTAGCGGATCGAGGATTGACGATTTCGAGGTGGCGCAGCCTTGGCACGAGCCCGGGCAGGGAATTTGCAGGGGGCAAAGAGTCAACCGAAGATGAGGAGGTCGTAGTATGCATCAATGGCAGGTGGTATATTCTTCCGTGACGGGAAATACTCGGCAGATCGCTGAAGCGATGGCTGCCGCCGTGGAAGTGGTGCCGGAATCGGTGGAAGAGGCGGCGGTCAGAGACGGTGCGGAGATTGTAGCGGTAGGCTACTGGCTGTGGCGGGGCGGCCCTGATCCGAAAATGGCGGCGTTTTTGCCTAAGCTCCACGATGTGGATGTGATCCTCTTTGAGACCCACGCCGCCGATAATCGCAGCGAACACGCGGTGACGGCGTTTGCTCGGGCGGCGTATCTTTTGGGATCGAACTGCCGGATCTTAGGCACCTTCGAGTGTCAGGGGCAGGTCAGCGCTGCCATCCGAGCTAAGCATGAGAAGATGGCCGCCGACGATCCCCACGCTAAAGCCGGCGGCTGGAAGACCTCCATCGGCCATCCCGACGGGGAAGATCTTGCGGCCGTTGCCGCGTTCGCCCGCAAGATGGAGAAAAAGCGGGAACGGCTGGATCAATTTGCTGCCCGTATGGCAGCGAAGCGGGGCTGAGGGAGGACTTGCCTCCTTGAACAAGTTGTTGCGGTGACGGGAATAGAAAAAGTGAAGAACAAATAAAAACTGCGGAAAATCAGGGGCGCATGCCGTGATTTTTCCGCAGTTTCTTTTTGTTTGGAGAAATTTTCGTTTTGCTGCCGGCGCCGTTGAGAAAGCACAGGTGTTATCCGGCGTAAAGGGGCACGGTGAGGCTGCCCGTGGGCATGAGGATGACGCTGTATTCCTTGCCCACGATAGTCTCCGCTTTGTTCAGCGCCTCTTCTACGCTGTCCACGGCGGCGGTGAAGAGCATATCTTTCGCCAAGACGCGGTCCAGTGCCGTGACGAGGATGAACTTGGCGTGGGTCATCAGGCGGCTGACGGCGTAAGCTTTGTTCGCCCCAATGACGAAATGGCCCGCCAGCTCGGCTTCGATGGCTTCCGGGGTCTTGAGGCGGCGGAAGGTTTCTTCCAACACTTTGCTGCCGCTGCCTTCCTCGCACTCCGCCAAGAGGATGACGACGCCGCCTTTACGAACCGCCAAAGCGGCGTTGTCCATGGTCTTTTGCATCTGGTAGACGTTGATATCTTTGGGGTAACCGCCGCAGCTGGCGATGACCACATCGGCCTGCTTGTCGATCTTTACCCCGTAGACTTCATCGACGAATTGGCAGGCTTCCTGGTGGGCCTTCACGTAATCCCCGGCGAACATCTTCAAGAAGCGGTGGTCGGCATCTAAAATGGCATTGAAAAGAAATACCTTCGCGCCGCGTTTTTCCATGGCGCCGGCCCAGAGGGCTACCCCTTCCATCTGATCTTCGTAGACGGGATTATCCGTGGTTTTGCCGAGGCCGGCCCGGGGATCCATCATGAAGCTGTGATTGTGGCGCACCGTCTCCATGGCTGCGCAGCCGGGGAGCACCGCCTTGCGTCCGCCGCCGTAGCCGCTGAAATAATGGTGGACGATGGTGCCGGTGAGGATGATGTGGTCGCTGTGGCAGATGCGCCGGTTGATGAGGACCGGCGTGAAGCGGCTGGTGGTTCCAAAGTATTCAAAATCTTCCGGGACGTTGGCGTCGCTGTTATACATTTTGAGACGGGCGGCGACTTCCTCTCCCACGCCTTCCCGCATTTCCTCTTCCGTCATCAGGCGATGGGTGCCGAGGGAAAAGACGATCTGCATGTTTTCGTCGGGGACGCCGAGGCGGTTCAGCTCGTTTACCAACACCGGCATGAAATCGAAGCTGTTGGCCACGCGGGTGGGATCGTTGCAGATGAAGGTGACCGTGTCCCCCGCTGTTACGCTTTCCTCCAGGGAAGGCGCGCCGATGGGGTGGCGGACGGCCTCTAAGACGGCGGCGGCGATATCTGTCAGCGGCGCCGCGTCCGGCATGCGGATCTCCTTCAGCACGCGGTTTTCGTCGAGGGAAAAGGTCTTTTCTCCGCGTCCGTAGTGAAATGTGTACTCTTTCATGATGACAGCCTCCTTTTGCGATATCTGACGGGAAATGCCGATTACCTATCATATACCTGACCACTAAACGCTGCCGGCGCTTGGCTTGTCTTTGCCAAGGGGCAGGGACATATTCTTACTAAACGTACGCGATTCCTTAGGGCGCGAGCACTACGTATTCATATAGCCTCGGGGGTTACGCGCCGGGAAAGGACGGGAAATTTTTTCAGTGGAGGGGGCGCGCTTTGATGGCGAGGGGGAGCTGCTGTACGGCCATCGCCTTTTCCCGCAGGGCGGCGGGGGTGAGCCGCTGATAGATTTCGCCGATTTTTTGCCGTTCTACCTCTTCGGAAAGAGGCGCAGCCAAGCGCCGAGCAAGGTGACGCTCCAAGGCCCCGCGAAAGGCTTTCGACAGCGTGACGGTGCGCTGGGCCAAAAGAAGGCTTAGATGGGGTTCCACCAGGTAGAGGTGGAGAGCCGCGTCAGGAAGGACGGCGCTCTTGGGCCGCTGCGCCTCTTTCAGCGTTGCCAGGGAGAGGGGCGCGTCCCCCCAGCCCTCTTTGAAAATGCCGTCGATTCGATAGAGAAAAAAGAGAAGCCCCTCTTCTTCCGTGAGGGCCAATTCCATCTGCCCGGTGCGAAAGGTCTCGACGGCGATGATATCGGTGCGGCTGAGCTGGAGGATGAACATGACGCCGTTGGTATCGATCTGGAACAGGCCGCCGTCGCCTTTGGCCCGAATGGGCAGGGGGAAGGGCTGACCGACTTCAAAATTCACGTGGGACAACGAAATTCCTCCTTAAACGAGGGGCATTTTTCGCCCGCGATAAAGGGACGCTGACGCGATCGCTCTACCATTACTCTATCATTCGGCAAGAGAAAAGGCAAGGGGCGGGAACGTTGGCGCTTCCTTGGCTTTTGCCTGGTTTTTGATATATAATGGAGCGGAACGAAGGAGGATTTTCGGATGGGATTACAGGATACACCCCGGGGGGATCGGCTTCACATCGGGCTGTTCGGACGGCGCAACGCGGGGAAATCGTCGCTGGTCAACGCGCTGACGGGGCAGGAGGCCGCACTGGTATCGCCGGTAGCCGGAACGACTGCCGATCCGGTGTATAAGGCCATGGAACTGCCCGGGGTGGGACCGGTGGTCTTTATGGATACGGCAGGCTTTGACGATGACGGCGCCATCGGGACGGCGCGGGTGGAAAAGACTCGACAGGCGGCGGAAAAGGCGGACATGGCGCTGCTCCTTTTTGCTGGCGAAGAAATGGCGGAGGAGCTGCGCTGGGCGGATTGGTTTAAGGCGCGCCGGGTACCGGTCATTCCCCTCGTGAGCCGGTGCGATGACCGGGACGACGACGGCGCGGCCCTTGCGGCGCAGGTAAAAGCCGCGTGCGGCCTCACGCCCATCTGTGTCAGCCTGAGGAACGGACGAGGCGAGGAGGCGACAGCGGCGGTGCGCGGCGCCATCCTTCGCGCTCTGCCGCCGGATTGCGACACGGTGCGCCTGACGGGGGGGCTCGCTCGCCCCGGCGATACGGTGCTTTTGGTCATGCCTCAGGATATGGCGGCGCCCAAAGGCCGGCTCATCCTGCCCCAAGTGCAGACGATCCGCGATCTTTTGGACGGTTCCTGCGTCGTTCTCTCCGTCACCGCCGACCGGATGCCGGCGGCCTTGGCGGTGCTTAAAGCACCGCCGGATCTCATCATCACTGATTCCCAGGTCTTTCCGGAAGTTTGGCGGCAAAAACCGGCTGAGAGCCGGCTGACTTCTTTTTCCGTGCTGTTTGCCCATTACAAAGGCGATATTGATTATTATGTGGCTTCGGCCCACACGCTGGACGCGCTGCCCCGAGATGCCTGCATTCTCATCGCCGAAGCCTGTACCCACGCCCCCGTGGAAGAAGACATCGGGCGCGTCAAGTTGCCCCGGGCGCTGAAAAAGCGCCTGGGGGAAGGCATTCGGGTGGAAATGGTGAGCGGGATGGATTTCCCAGAGGATCTTTCCCCTTACGATCTCATCGTTCACTGCGGCGGCTGCATGTTTAACCGTCGCTATGTCCTGTCCCGCATCGCCGCTGCCCGCGCCCAGGGAAAGCCCATGACGAATTACGGCGTATTGCTGGCGAAATTGGCGGGCATTTTAGACAAGATTGCGTTGCCGGGAAAATATTAAAATTTTTTTGCCGGGGAAAATGTTTCACGTGAAACATTTGTTTGATAAAATTTTTTATCGTGGGATGGGCCGGGAATTTTTGCCGGGCCCTTTGATTTCGACAGGAAAAGGAGCAGGACGATGGATCAGAAAGCGCGATGGGAATTGGAAGGGGAGCTTTTGGAACTCTCCTTAAAGTGCGATATGCTGCGTCGCAAGACGGTGCGTACGGCGGCGGAAGAGGCGACGCTGCAAGAGGCAGAAAAGCGTCGGGCCCTCATCGAGCGGCGGCTGCGGGAAGGCCGTTTGCACGAGGATTGAGGGACGCATTGCGTATTTTATCATAAACCGCTATAATCTACAGTGGGAAAATTCTACCCCGCAGAGAACGCAGCGTGAGGCGCGTGCCGATGGAGGCGTGCCGCGCGGTTTTCTTCGGGGACGCACTAAAGAAGCACGGATCAAGATTGAGGTGGCAGTATGGGAATGAAGATAGATGCCGTGTCCTCCCAGCCGCAGTCCCGTACCATGACAAATCGGGAGCGGGCGATGAGCGGGCGGATCGCGGGGGCGGATACGTCCTTTTCCGCGGAGCTTAACGATCGGGAACGGAGCCTTACCCGGGAAGAATTGGAGCAGCTGCTGAAAAAGATCGACGAGCAGGGGGCGCGGCTGACGAATACGCCTACCTATGACGAACTGAAGTCCTATCGTACATTAGTGAAGGATTTCGTAGGGGAGGCCATATCTCGGATGTATTCCCTGCACACGTCGGCGGGTTGGGACCGGCTGGGACGGCAGAAGGTCTACACGACGGTGCGCCGGATCGACGAAGAATTGGAGGCCATGGCGGAGCACATTCGCCTCGGCCAGGCCGATCCTTTGACCATTGTGGCCGGGCAGGACGCCATCCGGGGCATGTTGGTGGATCTTTACAGCTGATGGATACGGCGTGGGGGAATATCTTAGGGCAACGAGAGCCGAAGCGGCGGTTACGCCGGCTGTTAGAGACGGATCGGCTGCCCCATGCCCTGCTCTTTTCCGGCCCTGAGGGCGTAGGAAAGCGGCGGACAGCGGAAGCGCTCGCCGCCACACTGCTCTGCTCGTCGCCGGCGGCTGGGCACCCCTGCGGTACCTGTGAGAGCTGTCGGGCGTTCAGCCGGGGCATTCATCCGGACTTCTTTTTCGTCGTGCCGGAGGCCGTGGGAAAAGGGGCGCGCAGTATCCGCATCGAGGCGATGCGGGCGCTGGGGTCGGCTCTCGCCCGGCCTCCGGAGCTCGCCCCCCGGCAGGTAGCGCTCATTGATGACGCCCAACGCATGAATGAGGCGGCGGCCAATAGTTTCTTAAAGACGCTGGAAGAGCCCACCGGCGACGTGGTGTTCCTGTTGGTGACCGGCATGCGGGCGGCGCTTTTGGATACCATCGTTTCCCGCTGCTTAGAGATCCCTTTCGGCCCTCTGGCGCTGCCGGAGCTTTCTGAGGTTCTGCACCGGCACGGGGTCGAGGCGGAGGAAGCCGCAGCTCTCGCGGCCCTGGCCGACGGCAGTGCGGGCCGGGCGCTGGCGCTCCATGTTGAGGGCGCGCTCCGGCGGCGGGAAGAGGCCGTTTCCCTTTTAGCGCGCTTGCCCCAGATTCCCCCTCTCTCCCTTTGGGCAGAGGGAAAGAAATGGGGGGCGCTCTCTCGGGAAGAGGCAGGGGAGTGGCTGCGCTCTTTGCGGCTGACGCTGCGGGACGTGTTAGCCCTGTATGGCGGGGCGGCGCCTCTCTACAGCGTCGGGTTGGAAGCGCCGGTAGCGGAGATCGCCGCCCGCTTTTCCGAGGCGCGGGTGTTTTCTATGCTGGCGGACGTCAAAGAGGCGGAACGGCGGCTTTTGAGTTCTAATGTCAATATTCGGCTTCTCGTGGAGGCGCTTCTTTTCTCCTTGGCGGGGCCGGTGGAAGAATAGACGATTTAGGAGGACATCGATGCAGACGGTAGTGGGCGTCCGCTTCAAGCAGGCGGGCAAAATATATTATTTCGGCGCGGGGGAATTTTCTCTCGCGACGGGGGACGAGGTTGTGGTGGAAACCTCTCGGGGCGTGGAATTCGGCCGGGTCGTCCTGGGACCGCGGCAGGTGGAGGATTCAGCGGTGGTGCTCCCCCTGAAAGCGGTGCAGCGCAAAGCGACGGAGGAAGACCGCGCCCGGGTGGAGCAGAACCGGGCGCAGGAGAAGGAAGCCTTTCGCATCGGTGAGGAGAAGATTGCTGCCCGGGGACTCCCCATGAAGTTGGTGGGGGTGGAGTACACCTTTGATATCAATAAGATCATTTTTTATTTCACGGCGGACGGACGCATTGATTTTCGCGAATTGGTGAAGGATCTGGCGGCGGTGTTTCATACCCGCATCGAGCTGCGGCAGATCGGCGTGAGGGATGAGGCGAAACTTCTGGGGGGCATCGGCTGCTGCGGGCGGCCTCTCTGCTGCGCGACGTTTTTGGGGGATTTTGCGCCGGTCTCTATCCGCATGGCGAAGGAACAAAATCTGTCCCTCAATCCCACGAAAATTTCCGGGATCTGCGGCCGGTTGATGTGCTGCTTGAAATACGAAAGCGAGTGCTATGCCTGCCCGCGGACAACACCGAAGAAGGTGCTGGCCCCTCAGGTGAGCAGCCGCGTGGTAAGCGTCGAAGGTGAGGGTCGGGTTATTTCTCTGAATCAGCAGCGGCGGCAGGCGACGATCCTCTTAGACGACGGAAAGACCATCGTGGCTTCGTGGGAGGACATCATCGAGAAGGAGGAGGAAGATTTGGCCAGCGTGGCGGCGCTGGCGGCCATTGCGGCCATACAAGCTGATGCCGTTGAAAATGACCGGACCCCGCCCCGTTATCCGAAGGGCGGCAAGAACCGTCGCTTCCGGGACAACCGCGGGGACAGCAAACCCTACGAGGGGAAAAATCGGCGCACCAACGGCGGCGGGGCCGGCAAGGGACGGGATTATGAGGCACGGGATCGCCGCCCGCGTCACCCGAGAGAAGACCGCCGCTTGCGGCCCCAGGACCATGGAACGCGTCAGCCTGACGGGGAATGAACGCCTGGACGATCTGCAATATCGGGGACGCTTTATCATTCAGCGGCCGGACGCTTTTTGTTTTGGCATCGACGCGGTTCTACTGGCGCGGTTCCCTCACTATCGGGGGCGGGATCGGGTGCTGGATTTAGGAACCGGCACGGGAATCCTCCCTCTTTTGATGGCCGATCAGGTGGCCCAGGTGGCAGCGGTGGAAATCGACGGCACATTGGCGGATATGGCGAGGCGCAGCGTTGCCATGAACGGCCTGACGGCGAAGGTCGCCGTCAGGCCGGGGGATTATCGGAATATGGCAAACCTGTATGCGCGGGGGAGCTTTGATCTGGTGCTGGCGAATCCTCCCTATTACCCGTTGGGGCGGGGGCGGAAAAATCCCAATCTGTCGCTGGCCCGCGCCCGCCACGAGAGTTCGGCGACGCTTTCGCAGGTGGTGGCGGCGGCCCGCTATGCCTTGCGTTTCCGGGGACGGATGGCTATGGTACATCTTCCAGAGCGCTTGGACGAGATCGGCATGGTGTTTCAAGAGGCGGGGATGGCCATAAAAAGAGCGCGGCTGGTGGAACCGCGCCGGGGAAAGCCCCCTTGCCTTCTCTTGGTGGAGGCAGTGGTCGGTGGGGCAGCAGGCGCTATTCGCTGGCTGCCCACCCTCACGATCTACGAAGCGGATGGCGGCTACACGCCGGAAACCTTGGCGATTTATGGAGGAAACGGGTGATGGATGCGGAACGGGGTGAAAAGCCGAGAGGTGCGAAAAAATCAGCGGGGGGTGTCCTCTATTTGTGCGCCACCCCCATCGGCAATTTAGAAGACATGACTTACCGGGCGGTGCGGATCCTGGGAGAAGTCGATCTCATTGCGGCGGAAGATACCCGGCATACCCGGGGGCTGCTCTCGCATTTTGACATTCATACGCCCCTCGTCAGCTATCACGAGCATAATAAAGACACGAAAGGCCCGGAACTCATCGAAAAGCTCCAGGGGGGGGCCGTCATCGCCTGCGTCAGCGACGCTGGGCTGCCGGGGATCGCCGACCCTGGCAGTCTCTTGGCGCAGCAGGCCATCGCGGCGGGGGTCGCCGTTGTTCCTTTGCCGGGGGCTAACGCTGCCCTGACGGCGCTCATCGCGTCGGGCCTCGATACTACCCGCTTCACCTTCGTGGGTTTTCTGCCCCGGACGAAGGCGAAGCGGGAGATGCGGCTGAGGGAAGTGTCGGGGTACGTCGAAACCTTAATCTTTTACGAGGCGCCGCACCGCCTGCGGGGAACGCTGGCGGAGTTAGCGGCGGCTTTCGGGGATCGGGAGGCCGTGCTGGCTCGGGAACTAACGAAGAGGTTCGAAGAATTTCGCCGGGGGACACTGCCTTCGCTCCTTGCCACCTGTGATGCCCAGGAAATGCGCGGCGAATTTGTGATTGTCGTGGCGGGGGCGCAGGCGGCAGAGCGTAGTGATGGCTTGGGGCATACGCCGGGCGGCACCCTCAATCCCGCTGCCTATGTCGCCCAGCTCATGGCCGAGGGTCAATCGAAAAAAGAAGCTATGCGGGAAGCCGCCCGCGCCCTGGGGCTGTCTCGCCGCGCTGTCTACCAGGCGCTCTTGACAAAAACGTCGGGATGAGTGGATTCTTTTCGGCGGATGTCAGAACAAATGCCTTAGGCGTATTTCTGCCGTATGCATAATGAAACATGGGGCCCGCCGCGATTGTTCGCGGCGGGCCCCATGTTTTTCCCCTGTTTTGTCAGGCGATCTTTTCGACGGCACTGCGCACTTCGTCTTCCGAAGTCAAGATGGCTTTTAAGGTTTTGGAGGTAAAATCGCCGATCTCCCAGTGGAGAGCCCGGACGCCGTCTTGGATATGGCGGCGGCTGCTCTGGGGGGCAAAGCGGGGATCGAGAAATTTTTTTTGGACAGCGGATACCTTCAGCCCTTTAACACTTTGCCGGGGCCGGGTGGCGGCGATGGTGAGGATGAGAGCGACGAGATGGTCGAGAGTGACTAAGAGGGTCGTGAAGTCGTCCTGGGTGACAGGTTCCGTGGCAGCGACGGTCCGGAGAAACGCCTCGTCTGCGCCGGCTTTCTTCAGCGCGGAGGAAGAGATCAGGGGGGCATCAGCCGCGTCTGCATGGCGGAGAAGCCCCGCCGCGGCCCAAATATCCGCTTCTCCTTCATGTCCCAAGAGACCGGCAAAACGGCGCATGACTTCTGACAGGAGCAGGGCGCGGCGAAAATCTTCCGGTTTTGGCGCCGCGGCCCGGAAAAGTTCTAAAACGGCGGCGTAAAATCCCTGAGACATCGACACGGCCATCCCCCTTTCCTACATTGTGATTCCTTTTTATTTCACCTGATCACTAAACGCAAGCCTCGCTGTGCTCGCTTTTGTTAAGTGTTCAGGCATATATTCACACTAAGCTCCTGTTTCCCTAACGGTCGCACTCGCTAAGTGTTCATATTATATCATAAGGGGAGAAGAAAAAGAAGGGATGTTCAAATATGATTCGCTTTTTGTTTGTTCCTGTGACAGGGGAGAGGAGCAGTTTTCCATTGTGTGTGTAAAAATAGCTTTATACAGTGGATAAGAAGAGGAATGCGGCATAGGATTAAAGACACAATGTTTATTGTAAAAAAATTAGGAGATTAAAATAGTATGGAATAAAAGCCTGATGAAATAGGCATTTGTCCGTGGAGACGAAGATGTGAAAGATTAGAGAAAAATGGGGATTGTTTTTATCATGGCAGCAATTATAATTAGGAAAAAATAGTTTGGGCATTTCGTTTCACCTGATACCAGGCACAGCGGAAGCGGAGAAGCCCCCAGGGAAATCGGAGGGTAAATGTATGAACAATGTAAAGGTAGCCTATAAGATTCTCCTGTTGGTCGTCGTGGCCTTCCTCGGAATGGCGATCATCGGCGTTCGTGGTTGGATGAGTCTTAACAAGGCCGGGCAGGACATGGACACGATGTATGCGGAAAAGCTGCGGGCTGTCCAATTTTTAGGAAATTCGGTGGAAGCGATGCGCGTCATTCAGGTGCGCACCTACCAGGCCATTGCGGATCCGGCCCGGGTGGCGGAAGTGAAGCCGAAACAGCGGGAGCAGATTGCCAAGTATGAGCAGGCTTGGAGCGAGTATGAAAAGCTGGGCCGACGCATTTCAGAGATCGCGCCCATTGTGGACGGGGCGGGAAAGGATTGGCAGGTCTACCGCGCGTCTATGGAAAAAGTTATGGCCTTAGCGGAGGCGGGGAAGTCTCAGGAGGCGCTGGCGGAATATAACCGTGCGGCTAAGCAGGCGACCATCGATCTGCGGGATAAGCTGACAAAGTTAGGGGAGAGCGCCGATAAGAACGCCGCCGCCATTGCGGATCAGAATCGTCAGGCGAATAGGAACGCGCTGGTAACGATGACGGCCATGACGGCCGTGGCCATGCTCGTCCTCCTCGTGGGAGCGTTCTTGATCACGAAGACGATCACGGGGCCGTTGGCAGAAATGATCGCCGTCTGCGAGCGGCTTAGGGGCGGCGATTACCGCCTGGCCAGCCGCCGGCCAACCCGTGGTGATGAATTTGGTGACGCGGGGCGTAAACTCTACGATATGTGCCAGAGTGCGAACCGTTTTTTCCAGTCCATCAGTAAGTCGGGGGAGCAGCTTTCGGAGGCTTCGGCGGAACTGACAAAGAATTCCGTGGAGACGGCCGAGTCGGCGGTAGCGGTGGCCGATTCGGTGACCGGGTCAACGAATACCATTTTGCAGCAGCAAAGCGATATCGACGATGCCAATGAGCATGTTGCCAAGATCTCGGCTTCCATGGATGAGATGAAGCAGCAGGCGACGCAGGCGGCGGAAAATTCGGAGAAAGCAGCGGCTCAGGCGGCCAGCGGCAGTGAAGAAATCGATTCCGCCGTCAGGCAGATCAAAAACGTCGAACAGGCGGCGCAGATGTCGGCGGAACTCGTCGACAAACTGGGTTCCCGGTCGCAGGAGATCGGCACCATTGTGGATACCATTTCCGGCATCGCCAGCCAGACGAATCTCCTGGCGCTCAACGCCGCCATCGAGGCGGCCCGGGCAGGGGAACATGGCCGCGGCTTTGCCGTAGTCGCCGAGGAAGTCCGTAAATTGGCGGAGCAGTCCCAGACGGCCGCTCAGCAGATCGCGGAACTCATCGGGGCGATTCAGTCCGATACGACCAGTGCTGTGGATTCCATGCAGGGCGGCAGCACGGCTGTCGAGGAAGGCGTTCAAGCCGTGCAAAATTTACGGGCGACCTTTGACCGCATCAAGGAACTCATCGAAGGTGTTTCGGCGGAAGTGGAGACGATGTCAGCTTCCATTACCGATGTCGCCCAGCAGACGGAAAATATTACCCGCGAGATGAAGTCCATCGGCGATGGTTCCCATAAGGTGGCTTCTGACATGAAGACTGTGGCGGGGGGGGCGGAAGGACGCTCTGCTTCTTCCGAGGAACTGGCTTCGGCCAGTGATTCTCTGGCGAAGATGGCGCAGGAGATGCGTGACGAACTGAAAAAGTACCGCTATTGAGAGCGATAGCGAAAGGGATATGGCTGATAAAGCCCCGCAGCGGCGGGGCTTTTGTCGTTTCGGCGGACATGGCCGAAAAGAGCCGATCCCACTATGCAGAAGAGAAAAGTCAGGGAAAAATTGGGAAGAAAGCAGGATTTTGACAGAGAAAACGCGAAATTTCATAGCAAATGAAGAATGTTTTGCTGCGAAAGGGAGGGAATGTTATGTTCAAAAATGTACTGGTGCCGGTGGACGGATCGGAAACCGCCGAGCGGGCTATCGAGAAAGCCGTGGAGATCGCGAAGGCTTGCGGCGCGAAGCTGCACTTTCTCTATGTGGCGAATATCAATCAACTGGCCATTAACGCCTGCCTTTCGGACGCGATCTTGAGCGCCGTGACGAAGGCGGGGGACGTGATCCTGGAACGCGCCATGGAAAAAGTGCCCGCGGGAATCGAAAAGGAAGCTTCTTCGGAGACAGGCTCTCCGGCGGTGGTCATCTTGGATTATCTGGAAGATCATCCCATGGATCTGGTGATCATGGGGAGCCGCGGCTTAGGTGTCGTCAAGGGCGTTCTCCTGGGCAGCGTTAGCCAGTATGTGGTGGAGCAGGCGAAATGCCCGGTACTGGTGGTGAAATAAGCCGCCGTGGGCATGGGGGCGGCGGCCTCTCTTTGGCCGCTGTCTCAGCCATCTCGGGCCGTAGCGGCGCCTGTCGTGACGGAACCTGTGACACGTTATGGCAGAGAAGAAGCAGAGGTACGGCCAGATGGCTGCGCCGCTTGGGGAGGATACCATGGATACCTTAAAAACCGCGTCCCGTGGGCCGGCACAACTGCATGAGATCGACGAGCTTACCAGTCAGCGTCTGGCGGAGATCTTTAAGGTGCTGGGCGATCCGACGCGCATTAAACTCCTGGGGCTTTTGACCGCCGCGGAGATGCGGGTGGGGGATATCGCGGCAGCGCTGTCCATGGGCGCGTCGGCGATTTCCCATCAGCTTCGGGTACTGCGGGACGCCCGCCTGGTGAAGTTTCGCCGGGAGGGAAAAGAGGCGTGGTATTCCTTGGATGACGACCATGTGGTGAAGCTCATGCGGCAGGGGCTTGATCATGTGGCCCACGGAAGTAAGGCGATCTGATATGGGACGGGGAAAGAAGATTTTTTTGGCGGCGGTGTTCGCCCTTTGCTGGGCGGGGACCGTTGCCGCCGCGCCGCTTTTGAAAATAGGCGCGCAAGGGCATGATGTTCGGGTCGTTCAGGAAGCGCTGCAAAGGGCAGGCTATGCCATCGAGGGCGTGACCGGCATTTTTGACGAGGCCACCCGGGAGGCGGTGCTGGCCTTTCAGCGGGATCAGCAGCTGACGGAAAGCGGTACGGTGGACCGGGCAACGTGGCACGCGCTGCGCCGACGCCCGCCGACGCCACCGTCAGATTCTTCGCCGGAGCAGGCATCTCCCGCGTCGAAACCGCCGGCCAAGGCGGAGCCGCCCGCCGCGTCTTCCGGTGAGGTGGAACCGGCAGCGAAAACCAAGGAGCCGAAGCCGGCAAAAGAAAAAGAAAAGAAGCCGGAAAAGAAGGAGCCGGCGCCGCCGGCAGCGGAGAAAGTGGAGGAAAGCGCGGCTTTCCTGCCGCGCAAAGAAGTGCCGAAACTTATTGCCACGGCCAAAAAATATCTGGGGACACCGTACCGCTTCGGCGGCACCACCCCGAAGGGCTTCGACTGCTCGGGCTTCGTACAGTTCGTCTTTCGCCGCCATGGGTTCGCGATCCCTCGGGCGGCAGATGAGCAGTATAAGCTGGGACAGCGGATCAAGAAGCGCCAGGAATTGGAACCGGGGGATCTGGTCTTTTTTACCACCTATGAGAAAGGCGCTTCCCACTGTGGCATCTATTTGGGAAAGAACCAGTTCATCCACGTTTCCTCCCGCCGCGGGGTGCATGTGGACAATCTGGACGACGAATACTGGAAGCCCCGCTGGTACGGGGGCAAACACATCGTGAAGTAGACAAAACACGCCATCCGCAGTATGGATGGCGTGTTTTTGTCAGGTAAATCAGAGAGTTGCGCTTCGATTTGTGATATATTTGTGATATAATGGAAAACGCTGAATAAAAGCAAGGGAACGCCCCTGGGTTATATGGTCAAGGGGCAATCTTTTAGGGTGATTTTCCCACAAGGGGGGTATATATTTACATGGAGATCCAGGAAAAGATCCATGGCTTTCGATTGATGAAAACGCGGCGGATTCCCGAAGCGGATTCTACGGCGTATGAATTTCTGCACGAAAAGAGCGGGGCGCGGCTGCTGTTCCTTGAGAATCAGGACGATAATAAGGTGTTTTCCATTTCCTTTCGCACGCCGCCCAAAGACGATACGGGGGCGGCCCATGTGGTGGAACACTCCGTTCTGTGCGGCTCCCGCAAGTTTCCCCTGAAGGAGCCTTTTGTGGAGCTGGTGAAAGGCTCCCTCAACACCTTCCTCAATGCCATGACTTTTCCCGATAAGACCATGTATCCCGTGGCCAGCCGCAATGATAAAGATTTTCAGAATTTGATGGATGTCTATTTGGACGCGGTGTTTTACCCGGTCATGCGGCAAAAGCCCGAGGTGCTCTGGCAGGAAGGCTGGCACTACGAGATCGAGCGGCCGGAGGATCCCTTGACATACAGCGGCGTCGTCTACAACGAGATGAAGGGGGCGACGTCGTCGCCGGAGGATCTCTTGGAAACCGAGATCTTTAAGGCGCTCTATCCTGATACGCCGTATCATTTCGAGTCGGGAGGAAATCCCGAGCGCATCCCTGATCTGACCCAGGAAAAATTCGTTGCCTTTCATCAGCGCTATTATCATCCAGCCAACAGCTACATCTACCTCTACGGCGACTTGAATATCGAGGAAAAATTGGCGTTCCTTGACGAAGCCTATCTGTCCCATTTTTCCCGGATTGAGGTGGATTCCGCGATCCCGCGGCAACCGCTTTTCGACGGGCTGCGGCGCGTGGCGAAGGAGTATCCTGTGGGGGCGGAGGAGGATACGGCCGCCAAGACGTATCTTTCTTGGTCGCTCATTGCCTGTGATGCGGCGGATCGGCTGACGCAAGCGGGGATGGCGGTTCTCGTTCACGCCCTCTTCACGACGGACGCGGCGCCCTTGCGGCAGGCGTTTTTGGATGCCGGCATTGGCAAGGATATGACGGCTTCCTTGGAAAACCAAGTGGCGCAGCCTTCCCTGACGGTGGAGGTGACAAACGCCGAAGCCGCCGATGCCGACCGCTTCTATCAGGTCATGCAGGACGCATTGGCACGCTTGGTGAGAGAAGGGATCGACCGAACACTCTTGGAGGCGTCCCTCAACTGGATGGAATTTAAGATGCGGGAAGCGGATTTCGGGACGACGCCCAAGGGATTGGTCTACAATATGGCCGTCATGACGAATTGGCTGTACGGGGAGGAGCCGACGGAACCGCTCTTTTACGAGGAGAATTTGAAAAAACTGCGGGCCGGCCTCGATAACGGCTACTTTGACGATTTGGCGCGGCGCTGCCTCATGAAAAATCCCCATCAGGTGTTGGTGACCATGACGCCCAGCCGGACGATGGCGGCGGCGCGGGAGGCGGCGGTGACGGCGCAGCTGGCCGAAAAAAAGGCGGCCATGACGGCGGCGGAGATCGAGACGGTCATCGAGAACGCGGCGCGGCTGAAAGCTATGCAAGAGACGCCGGACACCCCCGAGGCCTTGGCGAAGATCCCGCTTCTTCAATTAGCGGACATCACGCCGGAGATGGAGAAGCTGTCCCTAAAGGAGCGGGAGATCGCGGGAGTCAAGGTGCTGTTTAGCGATCTCTCTACCCATGGGATCGTGTACCTAAACTTCTATTTTGACGGCAGCGTTCTCACGGCGGAGGATCAGCTCTACGCTTACCTTTTGTGCGATCTTTTCGGGGCGGTGGACACGAAGCATCATTCCTATGCCGAGCTGACGAATTTGAAGAACCTCCATACCGGGGGTATTTCCTACGATTTGACCGCCATCGCGCAGGCGGAGGATCCGGCGCAGTGGACGCCCAAGGCGGTGGTGAAAGCCCGGGCGTTGGTGCGCAAACTCCCCAAGCTGTTCGCCCTCCTGGAGGAGATTCTCACCGCGTCCTCGTTTGACGATGCCAAGCGCTTAGGGGAGCTCATCGATCAGTGCATTGCCGGATCGGAGCGGCAGATCATGAATATGCCCCAGCGGGTGATGGCGTCGCGGCTCAATGCTTATCTTCTGCCCGGCGCCGGGTTTGACGATCGGAGTTCACTGGCCTATTACCGGTTTCTGCGGGATCTGCGGGCGAATTTTGCGGCGCGTTTTAAGGAATTGCGGACGCGTCTTGACGAGGTGCGGCGCCGCCTTTATCGACGGGAGGGGCTGATCCTCTCGGTGACGACGGCAGAAGCGGACTATGGCGCGGTGGAAAAGGCCGCCGCCTCGTTCTTGGCGGCGCTGCCGGTTGAACATTACCCGGCGGCAGATTATACGCTGGCGGCGCCGGTGAAGAACGAGGGGCTGACCAATTCCAGCCGGGTGCAGTATGTAGGCAAGGCGGCCGATTTCCGTAAATTGGGCTACCCCTTCACCGGCGCCATGCGGGTGCTGGAAACCATCATGCGCTACGGTTATCTCTGGAATCGCGTGCGCGTCCAGGGGGGCGCTTACGGGGCGTCGGCCCAGTTTTCCCGGGAGGGGATCCTGCTCTTTACCTCGTACCGTGATCCGAATCTCTCCGAAACCTTGGCGGTCTATGACGAGGTGGCGGACTATCTGCGGCAGTTTACGGCTTCGGCGCGGGAGATGACGAAGTACATCATCGGCACCATCAGCGCCATGGACACGCCCCTGACGCCTCAGATGAAGGGGAGTTTGGCGGCGGGCTGCTACCTGCGGGGCGTTACGGATAAGATGCGGCAACAGACCCGCCGGGAAGTGCTGACGACGGGGGAGGCCGAGATCCGCGCCTTGGCGGAGTTGGTAGAAAAAGGCATGAAGCAGGACATCTACTGCGTGTTTGGCAACGAAGAGAAATTGAAAGAGAACCGCCGCCTGTTCAGCCGCCTGATCCCCGTCATGGAATAGGATCGCGGCAACCGGCGGGCGGCAGGAAAGAAACGGCGTTAGGGGTTTAGACATTTATGGTGAAATTGACGCCTGATCTACTGGGCGCGGTGACGAAGCCCGCCCGCTATACAGGCAGCGAATGGAATGTGAGCAAAAAAGACTGGGGCAAGGTATCGTGTACGGTGGCGCTCTCCATGCCGGACGTATACGAGGTGGGCATGTCGAATTTGGGGCTGAAGATTCTCTACGAGGTGCTGAACCGCCGGGAGGATACGGCGGCCGAGCGGGTCTACGCCCCTTGGGTGGATATGGAAGCGGCGATGCGGGAGCGGCATCTGCCGCTCTTTTCGCTGGAAACCTTTACGGAGATCAATCGGTTCGATTTCGTAGGGTTTTCCCTCCAATATGAAATGGTTTACACCAACGTCCTCAACATGCTCTCCTTGGCGGATATCCCGCTGCGGGCGGCGGCGCGGGGGGGGGACGCTCCCTTCGTCATCGGCGGCGGCCCCTGCGTTTACAATGTGGAGCCGGTGGCGGACTTCTTCGATCTCTTTCTCATCGGCGAGGCGGAGGAAGCGCTGCCGGAATTGGTGACAGCCTTCATCGCGTGGAAAGGGGAAGGGCGTCCCGGCGGGCGCAAGGGATTTTTGCGGCGGGCGGCGGCTTTAGACGGATTTTATGTGCCGTCCTTTTACGCGCCGCGGTACGGGGCAGACGGGGGCTATGAAGGGCTGACGGTGCTGGAACCGGCGGCGCGCCCCGTGGTCTACAAGCGGGTGGTGCAGGATTTCGACGCGGTTGAAGCCATGGAAAAGCCGGTGGTGCCGTACATTGATATCGTTCACAATCGCGTGATGCTGGAGCTTTTCCGGGGATGCACCCGGGGCTGCCGTTTCTGTCAGGCGGGCATCGCCTACCGCCCGGTGCGGGAACGCTCCCCGAAGCGGCTGCGGGATCTGGCGCGAAAGCTCGTCGATGCCACGGGGTACGATGAGATGTCCTTGACGTCGTTAAGCTCGGCGGATTATTTCTGCTTGGGGGGCTTGGTGGACGATTTGATGACCGATTTCGCGGGGGAGAAGGTCAGTTTTTCCCTGCCGTCGCTTCGGATCGACAGCTTCTCTATCGATCTGGCGCACAAGATGCAGACGGTGCGAAAAAGCGGCCTCACCTTTGCCCCCGAGGCCGGAACCCAGCGCCTTCGGGACGTGATCAATAAGGGCGTGACGGAGGAGAACCTCTTAGAAGCGGTGGGGGCAGCCTATCGACAGGGCTGGAAGCAGGTGAAGCTGTACTTCATGATGGGGCTTCCCACGGAGACCGACGAGGACATCATCGGCATCGCCGATTTGGCGAAGAAGGTGGTGGATCTCTACACGGCGATCAAGGGACGGCGCGGAGTGAAGGTGACGGTCAGCGTGTCCTGCTTCGTTCCCAAGGCCTTTACCCCCTTCCAGTGGTTCGGGCAGCGATCCTTGGCGGAATTTGAGCGCAAACAGCGGCTTTTAAAGGATCACATCCGCGATCGTGCCATCCACTATACCTACCACGACGCCCGAGTCAGCCTTTTGGAGGGGGTTTTAGCCCGGGGCGATCGGCGGCTTTCGGCGGTCATCGAGGAAGCGTGGCGGCGGGGGGCGAAGTTTGACGGCTGGTCGGATCAGTTCCGGGGAGAAGCGTGGCAGGAAGCCTTTGCCGCCTGCGGCGTCGATCCTGCGGTTTACAATGAACGAACCCGCGATTTTACCGAAGCGCTCCCTTGGGAACACACGTCTCCCGGGGTCAGTCGCGCTTTTTTGCTGGGGGAGTGGAAAAAAGCCATGGCGGCGGCGCTGACGCCAGACTGCCGGCGGGGCGACTGCACCGGCTGCGGTGTCTGTCCCCGGCTGGGTGTTCATATCGTGGACGGAGGGCGGCAGGATGGATGAAGCGAAGGAGAAAAAAATACCCCGCACCCTTTACACCTACCGGGGGGAGGTCACCAAGGAGGAAGGGATACGCTATATTTCGCATCTCGATTATACGGATATGATTCAGCGGGCCATCTGCCGGGCGAAGCTTCCCGCCGCCTACTCCGAGGGCTTCAATCCCCATCTCAAAATCGCCTTCGCTTCGGCGTTAGCGGTGGGGGTGACCAGCGAAGCGGAGTATATGGATTTTGAACTGACCGAGGCGCTTTCTGTGGAGGAGGTTTCGGCTCGCTTGGCGGCGAAGCTGCCCGACGGGGTGAAGCTTTCCCGCCTGCGCCTGTTGAAGGGACGTCATCAGGCCCTCATGGCCGCCGTGGATCAGGCGGATTATGAGATCACGCTGCCCGGCTGCGGCGACGAAGACGCGGCGCGGCGGGCGATAGAGGCCTTTAATGAAGCGGAAGAATGCTGGTATCGGCGTTCCTCGCCGAAGAAGACCCGGGATATTGAAGTGAAGCAATATATGAAGGGCGACGTGACCATTGCGTGGGCGGCGGGAACCGCTCGCCTGCGCATGGCGATCCGCATCACCCCTACGGGGAGCGTCAAGCCGGGAGAAGTGCTGTCCGTTTTATGTGACGCCTTCGCCCTGCCAGGGGACGCGGCCATGGCCGCGATACATCGCCGCGCCCTCTGGGGCGGCGGCCGATCCCTGATGGATGCCGATTGAGGAGGTGCGCCTTTGAAAAGAATTTTAGTGAACGTTGTTCCCGAAGAGACCCGCATGGCCCTCATAGAGAACGATGTTTTACAGGAAGTGGCGGCGGAACGCCCCTCGCATTCTCATCTGGTGGGGAATATCTATAACGGCAAAGTGCAGAACGTTCTGCCGGGGATGGAGGCCGCCTTTGTGGACATCGGCGGACGGAAGAACGCCTTCCTTTACATCGGAGACGGCTTGCCGCCGGATGTGGCCAAGGCGTTTCCGGGGCAAAAGCGTCTGGCGGCGGGGCAAACGCTGCCGGTGCAGGTGGTGAAGGATGCGGCCGGCACGAAGGGACCGCGAGTGACGACGCACCTGTCGCTCCCGGGACGCACCTGTGTCCTGATGCCTACCGCTGCCTACGTCGTCCTTTCCCGCCGTATTGAGGGCGAAGAAGAACGCCTCCGCCTGCGGAAGATCGCGGAAGCGATCGTACCGGAGGGCATGGGGCTCATTGTGCGGACGGCGGCGGCGGGGCAGAGCGAAGCGGCTTTGGCGGCGGAAGTGCGGTATCTCTCGGGTCTTTGGGAAACCGTTCGGGCGAAGAGCTGTCATCAAGCCGCGCCCGCCCTTCTCTACCGTGATGCGGAGTTAGCCGTTCGCATCGTCCGGGACTCCATGATGGCGGACATCGATGCGCTCATTGTGGACGATGAAGCGGTTTGTCGGCGTATCCGCGAGCTTTTATCCGTTCTTTCCCCCGAGCTCACGGAGCGGGTGCAGCTCTACGAGGAAAAAACACCCCTCTTTCGCGCCTACAGGGTAGATGAGGCCATCGAAGCGTTGAGCAGTCGGGTGGTGGAACTTCCCTCCGGCGGCTTTCTTGTCATCGACCGCACCGAAGCGCTGACGGTCATCGACGTGAATACAGGGAAATACGTGGGGCGGGCCAATTTGGGCGACACCGTCTACCGGATGAATAAAGAGGCCGCGGTGGAGATTCTGCGGCAGCTCCGCCTGCGGGACATCGGCGGCATCATCGTCGTGGACTTCATCGATATGGAGAAGGACGAGCAGAAAGAAGAACTCCTCTCCACCATGCGGGAGATCGCCCGTCACGACCGCATCAAGACGAACATCGTGGGGCTCTCCGCCCTGGGATTGGTGGAGATCACCCGCAAAAAATCGCGGCAAAATTGGGAAAGCCTCCTTTACAGTGATTGCCCCTGCTGTCAAGGTCGGGGCCGTGTCGAGTCCCCGGAGACGGTGGGGGTTCGCATCTGCCGCGACATCCGCCGCATCGAAAGCCGCTCCCACGCCGCCTTCGGGTACGAAATTGAGCTGGAACCGAAAGTCAAGGAGGCCATCCACCTTTCCGGCCTGTTAGACGCCCTGCAAAAAGAACTGGCCATCCAAATCGATCTCATCCCCCGCCCCGGCCTTCACCCCGAAAGCTACGCCATCACGCAAAAGGGGAATGGGACGTAAATACGGGGCGCGGTATCGCGCCCCGTATTTTCTGCTTGTCAGGGAGAAGGGAAGCGGGTATAATAGGAGAACATATATTGTAATAGTGTAAAGGGGGTTGTCCCGGTGGTGATCAATGGGGCGCGGGCGGTGCTGGAAGGTCTGAAAAAGGAAGGGGTCGACCTCGTCTTCGGGTATCCTGGCGGTGCGGTGCTGACGCTGTATGATGAACTCTACAAGATGAAGTTTCCCCATATTTTGACGAAGCACGAGCAGGGGGCGGTGCATGGAGCGGACGGCTACGCCCGAGCCTCGGGAAAAGTGGGGGTGGTGTTCGCTACCTCGGGACCGGGCGCGACGAATCTCGTCACCGGAATTGCCACGGCCAATATGGATTCTATCCCCTTGGTCTGCTTCACAGGGCAGGTAGGGAATCCCTATATCGGGCGGGACTCCTTCCAGGAAGCCGATGTCTCTGGCATCACCTGTCCCATCACGAAGTACAATTATTTGGTGAAGCGGGCCGAGGAGCTGCCGCGGGTTATCCGGGAGGCCTTTTTTATCGCCCGCACCGGTCGCCCCGGCCCGGTGGTCGTCGATATCGCCAAGGATGTGTTCGCGGCGGAATTTGACTACGAATATCCGGAAGAGATTCATCTGCGGGGCTACAGCGGTGATTTTTCGGGCAACGAGGCCCAGATCGACGCTTTTTTAGGAGCGCTGGAAAAAGCGGAGCGCCCTCTCTTTTTCCTGGGGGGCGGCGTCACGCTGGCAGACGTGACGGAGGACGTGCGGGCGGTTGTAGCCGCCACGGGTATTCCCGTGGTATCGACGCTCATGGCCTTGGGATGTGCCGACTCGGCGGATGAGGCGTCTTTCGGCATGGCCGGGATGCACGGTTCTTACGCGGCGAATATGGCCATCATGGGATGTGATCTCCTCATCGGCCTCGGTTTACGCTTCGACGATCGGGTGACCGGCGTGGTAAAGGAGTTTGCCCCCCGTGCGAAGATCGCGCAGTTTGAGATCGATGCCGCCGAGGTCAATAAGAACGTCCCGGTGGATTATCCCGTCGTAGGAGATCTGCGCTGGTCGGTGCCGCTCCTGCGGCAAAAGATCGCCGCTTCCCGCGTAGATTATCAGGCGCACAGCCGAGAATGGCGGGCGTATACGGCAGGTCTGCACAAGGAGCATCCCTTCGCCTACGAAAAAGACAGCACCGAGATCATGCCTCAGGCTGTCATCGAGGCCGTGAGCCGTATCGCGGAAGATGATGCCATTATCGTCACCGACGTGGGGCAGCACCAGATGTGGGCGGCACAGTTTTTTAAGGCGCGCCGACCCCGCCAGTTTCTTACCTCCGGCGGCCTCGGCACCATGGGCTACGGTCTTCCCGCCGCCATCGGCGCCAAGCTGGCCCGCCCTGCGCAGCGGGTCATCCTTTTTACCGGGGACGGCAGCATCATGATGAACTGTCAGGAACTGGCCACGGCGGCGGATTACGGCGTGAAGATCACTATCATCGTCCTGCACAATCATGTGTTGGGCATGGTGGCCCAGTGGCAGCGTATGTTCTACCAGCAGCATCTTTCCGAATCGCGTCTCAACGGCCACACGGATTTTGTGAAATTGGCCGAAGCCATGGGCGTAGCCGCCACTCGGGTGGAACGCCCGGCCGAGCTTTTGCCGGCGATCCGCCAGGCCTTCGCCCACGACGGGCCCATGCTCCTCGATGTGATGGTACCGGAGGCGGAGGATGTGCTGCCCATGGTGCCGGGAGGGAAGCGCTTGGATGAAATGGTGCTGGGAGGCGGAAAATCATGAAAAAATACCTTTTGGCCGTCTTGGTAGACAATAAGCCCGGCGTCCTGACCCATGTGGCGGGGCTCATCAGCCGCCGGGCCTTCAACATTGAGAGCATTTCCGCCGGGTACACGGAAGAGGCCGACGTGACTCGAATCAACGTGGTGGTTTCCGTGGACAGCCCCCAGGAATTAGAGCAGGTCAAAAATCAGGTGGCGAAGCTTATCGACGTCATCAAAGTGGTGAACATCAGCGCTACAGAGCATATCACCCGGGAACTGGTGATGATCAAGGTACGGGCCACTACGGAGACCCGGGCGGACATCATTAACATCGTCAATATTTTTCGCGCGAAGATCGTGGATGTCAGCACTTCCAACGTGGTCATCGAATTGACCGGGGGGGCGAAAAAGATCGACGCTATTTGTGAGGTTTTGTCCGACTATGAGATCTTGGAAATTGCCCGCACGGGAGCTATCGCCCTGTCCCGGGGCCCCGTGCCCGCGAAGGGGATGTGAGCAGGGGAACAGTAGATAAAGTCCGCCGGGCGTCAGCACAGCGGACTTTGGTTGAGCGCCTCGCAGAAAAGTGAAGGGCGCTCTTTTATTTTTTGTGGCGGGGGATTATAATTAAGGGACGGTCGATAGGTATTTGGGATTACGAAAAGGAGTGGTAATTTATGGAACTCAAGGGTTCGCAGACCGAAAAGAATTTGTGGGCGGCTTTCGCCGGGGAATCCCAGGCACGGACGAAGTACACCTTCTTTGCGTCCAAGGCGAAAAAAGACGGCTTCGTGCAGATCGCCAACATCTTCGAGGAGACGTCAGGGAACGAGAAAGAACACGCCAAGATCTGGTACAAATTGGTGACGGGGGGCATCGGCAGCACGGAGGAGAACCTCAAGATCGCGGCTGCGGGAGAGAATGAGGAATGGACCTCCATGTATCCCGGCTTCGCCAAGACGGCGCGGGAAGAGGGCTTTGACAAGATCGCCCGGCTCTTTGAAGCGGTGGGCAGGATCGAAAAGGAGCATGACGAGCGCTATCAGCTTCTCCTTCTCAACATCGAGCAGGATAAGGTCTTTAAGAAAGGCGAAAAGATCCTCTGGCAGTGTTTGAACTGCGGCTATGTCTGTGAAGGGACGCAGGCGCCCCCCAAGTGTCCCGTCTGCGAGCATCCGCAGGCTTATTTCCAGCAGGTCGCCAGGAACTATTGAAGGACAGAAAAAAGCGTCGGCTATGGGCCGGCGCTTTTTTCTGTAGGGGATAGGGCGGAACGTAGCTTTCCCGCTTGATGTACCTTTGCTGCTGCCTTTGAGAGACAGGAGCGGATTGTCAGCCTTTTGTCTCGTTTTCATCTTCGTGGCGCGGGTTTTGGGATACGACGGCGATGGCCTTGGCGATCTTCTCTACGATATCGGAATCATAGGCGATGGATAGCAGTTCAATCCGGGCGTAGAGATTCCCTTTGTCGGTGGAGATGTAGCGCGGAGGGAGATGATTGAGCGCCAGGCTCATGATGTCCCGGCGGCATTTTTCACAGGAGCAGCAATCGGGGTATTGTTTAAGGATCGCTTCCAATTTTTGCGCGACGATGTCCTCCATGTAATTTTTCAGTTCCATACGGCGCCCTGCCTTTCATGAGAAAAATTATAATTAAATTATACGCTTTGCTATTTCGATATGCAATAACCCGACAATCGGGAGCAAATAGATTGTGGTAGGAATTTTTGCGTTCCCGCTGGATTTTTTCGAGGGAGAACGAATGAGCGCAGCCGACACCGAAAAGGGAAAGAAATATTTTCGAAGTCTGACAATTCCCTTGACAATTTTTCCAGCGGAGTATATAGATATAGATAGAATGGGAATGTTTGTGGTTTCCGGCGGGGTGCGGCGGGCTGCCTCCGGAAGGAAACGGAAGGAGGATCGCCTTCGGCAGCCGGCCGGCATGGGGTTGACCTTCAGTCTTCGCAGCGGTATCGAAGGAAGCGGCCGTGTGAGGGCATACTTTGCAGAAAGCGCGGTGAAGTTAAAATGGTGTATATCGAGGAAATCAAGGCGATGGAGGTGCTGGACAGCCGGGGCAATCCCACGGTGCGGGCGACGGCGGCGTTGAGCGACGGCACAATGGCCAGTGCCACCGTGCCCAGCGGCGCCAGTACAGGGAAAAGAGAAGCCCTGGAGCTGCGGGATAAGGACGCGCGGTTCGGAGGGAAAGGCGTGCAGAAAGCCGTCACCAATGTCAATGAACGGATCGCGGATACGGTAGAGGGGCTGGAAGCTTTCGATCAGCAGACCGTGGATGACGCCATGCGAAGCCTCGACGGCACGGACAATTATTCCAACTTGGGAGCGAACGCCGTCTTAGGGGTATCCATGGCCGTGGCCCGGGCGGCGGCAAAGAGTCTCGGCATCCCCTTATACCGTTATTTAGGCGGCGCCAACGCCCGGGTCTTGCCGGTGCCCATGTTCAACATCATCAACGGCGGCGTGCATGCCAACAACAGCGTAGATTTTCAGGAATTCATGATCATGCCCTTCGGCTTCCCTAAGTTTTCCGAAGGCCTGCGGGCGGCGACGGAGATCTATCATGCGCTGAAAGGGGTTCTGAACGCTGCCGGGTACAGTACCGCCGTGGGGGACGAAGGGGGCTTCGCGCCGAACCTCAAGGACAATGAGGAACCGATCAAGATCATCATGGAAGCCATCGTCAAGGCCGGATACAAGCCGGGCGAGCAGATTCAATTAGCTCTCGACGTGGCCGCCAGCGAACTTTACCAGGACGGCAAGTATGAATTGGAAGGGCGCACCTTTACCAGTGAGGAAATGATCGCGAAATATGAGGATCTCTGCCAAAAGTATCCCATCTTCTCCATTGAGGACGGTCTCAGCGAGGACGATTGGGGCGGCTGGTCGAAGCTGACCTTGCAGATGGGGAATAAGGTGCAGCTTGTAGGGGATGATCTCTTCGTGACCAATGAGAAGATCTTGCGGCAAGGCATTGAAAACGGAGTGGCCAATGCCATCCTCATCAAGCCGAACCAGATCGGCACTGTCAGTGAGACCATGCAGACGGTGCGGCTGGCCCAGCGCCGAGGGTATCGCTGCGTCATGAGCCATCGGAGCGGCGAGAGTGAGGACAGCTTTATCGCCGATTTCGCCGTGGCCCTCAATACGGGGCAGATCAAGACGGGTGCTACGTCCCGCAGCGAGCGCAACGCGAAATATAACCGTCTCTTGGAAATCGAGCGGGAGACAGACGAGTTCTTAGGCGACGACGTTTGAGCGCTTTTCGCCGCCGCGCCGCGCAGGCAGCGGTGCTGAGATAAAAGAAATTTGGCGCAAATTTGGCGCAAGGAAGCCGAGGGTAGTCCCTTGGGGTCCTTGCGCCTTTTAGGGAAACGCGGTGGGGGACAAAGGATGATTCGATGATCAAACTGATTTTTTGTGACATGGACGGAACGCTCTTGGACGACGCGGGGCAGATGCCCCCGATGTTCGACGAAGTGGTGGGGGAGATCCTGCACCGGGGGGCGGTCTTTTGCCCCGCCAGCGGGCGGCAGTATTCGGCGCTTCTTCGCCAGATGGGCCGGTACATCGACGATTTCATCTTCGTGGCGGAGAACGGCACCTTTGTTGCGCGTCATGACGAAGAGCTCTTTTCGGCGAAATTGGACGGCGATGATGTGGCCCGGGTGCTGGCGGCGGGGGCGATGGTACCCGCGGCTTACCCTGTCCTCTGCGGCAAGCGTCTGGCCTATGTGACGGAGCGATGGGCGCCGTACATGGAGAATATGCGTCAATATTTTACCCAGTGCGCCGTGGTGCCGGATCTCGCCCCCATCGCCAAGGAAGAGGAGATCATCAAGGTGGCCTTCTGCGACGCGGAGTTTGGCGCGGCGGAAGAGCGCATCTATCCGCCCCTTTCCCGCCTTGACGGGCCGGTGCGGGTGGTCTTGAGTTCCCATTATTGGGTGGATGTCATGCGTCCCGGCGTCAATAAGGGTGTGGCGGTGCGGCAGCTTCAGAAACTTTTGGGCGTCGCGCCGGAAGAATGCGCCGCCTTCGGCGATTATCTCAACGACGTGGAGATGCTCTCAGCGGTGGGGCACAGCTTCGCCATGGCCAACGCGCATCCCGATGTGAAAGAAGCGGCCCGGGAAGAAATTCCGCCCAACACGGCTTACGGGGTCATGACGAAGTTACGGGAACTTTTGGACGCGGGGGCCATCGGGGGCCCATGAGGATAGAGGAAAAGTGATGGGAGAGGAGGGAGCGCGGCCATGAAGATCGATTATCACATGCACTTTGAGCGGGGTTCCTACGATTGCGATTGGGCCGAAGGATTTTTCCAAGCGGCGGAGGCCCGGGGCTTGGACGATATCGGTTTCACCGAGCACAGCCACGGCTTTCCCGAGTTTCGGGCGCTGTATTATGACGATTTGACGTTAGACGATTCGCCGGTGGGAACCTTCCAACAGGTGTGGCTGACGAAAAACAAGTTCAAATACACCATCGATGAGTATTTTTCGTTCATGGAGCGGCTTAAACAGCGGGGCCATTCGGCCAAAATTGCCATGGAGGTCTGCAATTTTCAGGATCAGGACAAGGTGAAGGCCATTTTGGATCCGTATGATTTCGATTATCTCATCGGCTCGGTGCATTTCGTCGCGGGCTGGGGGTTCGACGCGTCCGCGGTGCAGGAAGAGTTTTCGCGCCGCCCCTTGCAGGAGATCTACGACGCCTACGCGTCGGAAGTAGAGAAACTCTGCGCCAGCGGGCTTTACGACGTGCTGGGCCATCCCTTTAATCTGCGGGTGTATAAAGTCCTGCCGGATTTCGACGTGACGCCGTATTTGGAGCGGGTGGCCCGGGCGATGAAGAAGGCTGACATGGCCGTCGATATCAATACCGGCACTCTCTATCGCTATCCCATCGCTGAGATATCGCCGTATCCCGATTTCATGGCTGTAGCGGCGGACTATGATCTTCCCGTCATTACCTCTTCCGACGCCCACGAGCCGGAAGATTGCGGGGCGTACATTGACGAGGCCATCGCCTACGCGAAAACCTACGGCTACGATAAGCAGCTCTATTTTTCCCGACGGGATCGAAAGTTCGTCAAGTTAGGGTAATGGCGCTCTTTTACCGCCGCGGCCGGTTTGACAGGCTTTTGCCTTTGCGGTAGAATAGGGCAATGACAGAAAAGGGGTGCGGCGATGCCGGAATATGGGTTGACGTTTATTGTAGCGCTGGCGGTGGCTTTTGTGATTACGCCCGGAGTGATATGGCTGGCTTTTCGGACGGGGGCCTTGGATACCCCAGAGGCGCGGAAGGTACATAAACAACCGGTGCCGCGCATCGGCGGGCTGGGCATTTATCTCGCCTTCATGGCGGCTATGGGCGTCTACTTGATGACGGCAGAGGTACCGGCCGATGTGGAACAAGGGCTGACGGGACTCTTGATCGGCGGGTCCCTCATCGTGGTACTGGGTCTGCTTGATGATTATTTCAATCTCCCGGCGAAAGTAAAGCTTTTGGGGCAGATCGGCTGCGCGGGCGTGGCGATGGTTTATGGCGTTCGCATTGATTTTATCAACGATCCCTTCGGGGATGTCCTGTACCTTTATGACTATGTGGCGATTCCGGGGACGCTTTTTTGGATCGTGGGGCTGACGAACACGGTGAACCTCATTGACGGCTTGGACGGCTTGGCAGCAGGGGTCTCTACCATCGCTGCCGTGACCATCTTTCTGGTGGCCCTGCAGCAGAATTTTCTCTTGGTGGCCGTGGTGACGGCGGCTTTGGCCGGGGCGGCTTTCGGCTTTTTATATTACAATTTCAATCCGGCCCGTATTTTTATGGGGGACACAGGGAGCATGTTTTTGGGTTTTATGCTGTCGGGCATCTCTGTGATTGGGGCGGTGAAGAGCGCCGCGACCATCGCTCTCATCGTGCCGATCCTGGCATTAGGGCTGCCCATTTTGGATACGGCCTTTGCCATCGTGCGCCGGAAACTGGCCGGGGTTCCCATCATGAAGCCCGATAAGGGACATCTCCATCATCGGCTCCTCAGTCTCGGTTTTACCCAGCGGCAGGCGGTGCTTTTGATGTATACCATCAGCGCCCTGCTGGGCACCAGCGCCGTCGCCGTGACGGAGGTCAGCCCAGGTTTCGCCTTGCTCATTCTCGTCGGCGTTGTCGCCTCTGTGCTGTACGGCGCCAAACGCCTGGGAATCTTTCATTTGAACAATACCGCGCATACGCACTGATTACGGAGGGCTTTGCTGCATGGAGCCGAAAGGGAAGATCAAGGTCATGACCGTGTTCGGGACGCGGCCGGAAGCTATAAAAATGGCGCCGGTGATCCTCGAACTTCGAAAGCACCCGGAAGAGATTGCCACAGTGGTGGCCGTAACGGCGCAGCACCGGGAAATGCTCGATCAGGTGCTTCGTCTTTTTCACATTCGTCCCGATCATGATCTCAACATCATGGCGGTCGGGCAGACGCTCTTCGACATCACTCGGCGAGCCTTGGCGGGGCTCGATAGCGTGCTGACGGCGGAACGGCCGGATCTGGTGTTGGTGCACGGCGATACCACCACCACCTTCACCGGGGCGCTGGCGGCTTATTATCACCAGACGGCGGTAGGACACGTGGAAGCGGGGCTTCGTACCCGCAGCAAGTATTCCCCCTTTCCCGAGGAGATGAACCGCCGCCTCACGGGGGCTATCGCTGATCTTCATTTCGCGCCTACCCCCACCGCCGAGAGGAATCTTTTGGCCGAAAACGTCCCGGCGGATCACATCTTCGTCACCGGCAACACGGTCATCGACGCCCTTCATCACACGGTGCGCCAGGATTATGTTTTCCCCGCGGAATTCTCGGATCTTGATTTCCAAAGCCACCGTATTCTCTTAGTGACCACCCATCGCCGGGAGAACTTGGGCGAACCCATGCGCCACGTTTATCAGGCGCTGCGGCAGTTGGCGGAAGAGTTCCCGGACATCGCCGTAGTCTTCCCCGTACACCGCAATCCTAAGGTGCGGGAAGTGGTGCGGCAGGAGCTGGGGGATGTGCCGCGGGTTCACCTCATCGATCCCTTGGACTATGAGCCCTTTGCCAATCTCATGGCCCGTTCTACGCTGATTTTGACGGATTCCGGGGGCGTGCAGGAGGAAGGACCGGCTTTGGGAAAACCTGTCCTGGTTTTGCGGGAAACGACGGAGCGGCCGGAGGCTGTGGCCGCGGGGACAGTGAAGCTCATCGGCACGGCGGAGGCGAATGTCTACGAAGAGGCCCGGCATCTCCTCACAGACGACGCGGCGTACCGGGCCATGTCGGAGGCCTGCAATCCCTACGGCGACGGGCAGGCGGCCCGTCGCATCGTCGAGGCGATCCGCTGCCGCTACGGCTTTTTGGATCACGGGCCGGAACGTTTCGAAGCGTGAGGAAACCGAAGTATCATGGAAAAAATGCCAGGGCGCGACAGGGGAAAAGAGCATACGGATAGTGACCAAGTACGTTATGGGGGGCTGCGCCAGATGGTGAAGGCGGCTTCCCTTTTTTTCGGCTTGGGCTTTTTTTTGGCGGCCAACGTGGGGATTTGTATATGGCTTGGCTGGAAGTTTGACGGGTATTTCGGGACGGCTCCCAAGGGGATTTTGACGGGGATCTTTTTGGGTTTTCCCGTGGCGATTCTTTCCCTTTGGAAAAAAATGTCGGGAAAAAATTGATTTGCCCTTGCTTTCCAGTAAAATTTCAGGGTATAATAAATGGCAAGTACGGTATGTATTCATTATTCACCGATGGCCGCACCCTGCGGCCGGGGAGGAAAATGAACAGATTCTTATCGGTCTATGGCAGGGGCGGCCAATGGATGCTCAAACTCCTTGCAGGATGCACGCTTATAGGGTTCCTCGGACTGCTTTCGGCGGGTCGGGGAGGACTTATCGGCGCGCTTTTTGTTGGGTATTTTGCCGCGTCCGTTTGCTGCTGGAGCCTGACGAACCGTATGAGCAGTGGGTCGTTTGATCTGGCGAAAGCGAAAAGACAACTCCAGCGGGGGCCGCTGGTAAGATTCGGGTCGCTGATCCTGATCCTGAGCGTGACGGCGCAGATATCCACCGACGCTTTTTTTGTGGCTTCCATCGGGTATTTCCTGTTCCTCACGCTGGCATTTGGATGCCTTTTGGCATCCCGACTGTGTAAGGCGGATAAGAATCAAACATTTTATGAGTAAGGAGGGGGGTTTATGGACAAAATCGGTGTCCGCGAGGTCATTGAGATCGGAGGCCATACTTTTAATGAGCACACGATCCTCATGACTTGGATCACGATGGCGATCGTCATTTTGGTGGCTTTCTTGGCGACGCGGAACCTAAAGGAAGTCCCGACAGGCTGGCAGAATGCGGTTGAGACGGTGGCCGAGCTTTGGGAGACGCAGGTTAAGGCATTGATCGGTGAAGGCGGTGTTTTCTTGGTGCCGCTTTTCCTCACGCTGTTCCTGTACCTCATGGTGGCCAACTGGCTGGGGCTATGCCCGGGGATGGAGTCGCCGACCAACGACATCAATACGACGCTGGGTATGGCCATTTTTATGTCGTTCTTCGTCAATCACGCCGTGGGCTTGATGAAGCAGGGCGCCGGACATTTGCACCACTTCATTGAGCCGTTCGCGCCGTTCATCATCGTCAACCTGATTGAAGAGCTGTCGCGGCCGGCTTCACTGGCGTTCCGTCTCTTCGGCAACATCTTGGCGGGCGAAGTTTTGATCATCATCATCTTGGAGTTGGTTCCGGGGGTCATCAACTGGCTGCCCAGTACGCCATGGATTCTTTTCAGTCTCTTTGTCGGCGTCATCCAAGCGTACATCTTCACGATGCTGTCGATCACCTACATCGCGCCGTCGGCCAGAACCCACGGGGAGTGATCCCTATAAGTCAGCCGCATCAAGCGGATTTGGCCTTCGGGCCGGTGCGTTTCCCATGTGCATATTTTATTTACACCATTGAAGGAGGAATTTTTTCATGTCACCAATCGTTATGTCTATTCTCGCAGTTATGGTCATTATGAGCGTTGCTTCGGCGGCTGCCGCATACGGCGACTCCAAGGTCTTGGCGCGTCTCATCGAGGGCATCACCCGCCAGCCGGAAGCGAAGGACTCCCTCTTCACCAGTGCCCTCGTATCCTGCGGTCTCATCGAGTCCATGCCGATCATCGCGACGGTCGTCGTCCTCATCCTCATCTTTGCGAATCCGCTCCTTGCGCGGTAAGCCGGAGCGTTTTGGCGGCAAGGCGGCAGCTTTTCGGCGGTCGCCTTTTCGTACGAGCAAAGGAGGGGTTGAAGGATGTTAGACATCAATGCGACGCTTCTGGTCCAGATTGTCAACTTCATCGTTCTCCTCGCGGTACTCAAGAAATTTGCCTGGGGGCCTCTGTTGAAAACCATGCACGAGCGCTCAGCGAAGATCGAGAAGAATATTTTGGATGCCGATGCTGACCGGGCGAAGGCGGCCGAGCTGAAGAAGGAATACGAAGAACAGCTTTCCAAGGCTCGCCTGAAGGCGCAGGAGATCACGGACGCTGCGGCGGCCCGGGCTGACCAGGAGACGCATGAGCAGAAGGAAGCCGCGAAGTTAGAGATCGAACAGATGAAGGAATCGGCTCGCGCCCATCTGGAATTGGAGCGGGAAGAAGCGGCCAAGGAAATGAAGGGGCAGATGGTCACCATGGCGTTGGCTGCGGCGGCGAAACTCATGGGACGCAAGATGGACGAGGCGGCGGACGAAGAATTGGTCACCGAATTCATCAACGGCCTTGATAAGCATAGGGCCGGTGATCTGTCATGTTAAATTTACAGCTGGCCCATAAGTATGCCCGGGCGATTTTTCTCTTGGCCCAGGAGGACGGGAAGCTTACGGAGTACGGGGAAGAGCTGAAACGCCTGGTGGCTGATATCGACGATGTCAGCGAGCTGAAGGAGTTTCTGGCCAGCCCCATGATTCCCACGGCAGCGAAAAAGGAAACGGTGGAGAAGTGCTTTGCCGGGGACTATTCCCCCATCATCGTAAATTTCCTCTGTTACCTGATCGACAAGCAGCGCGGATTCCTCCTGAAGGAGATCGCGCGGGAGTACGAAACGTACGCGAATGAGGCGCAGGGCATTGTGGTTGCCGACGTGACGATGGCCCGCGACCTTAGCGATAACGCCATGACACGGCTCACGGATAAATTGGCCGAAGTCACCGGCAAGAAGATCAAGGTTCGGCGTCATTTGGACCCCGCCATTATCGGCGGCGTCGTCGTCCGCATGGGGGAGACCCGCGTGGACGGCAGCCTCTTAGGCCGTGTGAAGGCCTTGGAAGAGGAACTTCTGGCACACTGAACAAGAAGCGAAACGTGACACCTCGATCACGTTCCAGGGAAAGCGTCGCGCTGTTAAGAAGGCCGCGCCTTTCCACAGTAAAGAAATTGGGGTGACAGCTAAGTTATGAAGATGAATCCGGAAGAAATAACAGCGATCATCAAAGAACAGATCCGCCATTACAACGTGGATCTTAAGATCGATGATGTGGGCACTGTTATCGAGATCGGCGACGGCATCGCGCATATCCATGGCCTGCAAAAAGCCATGGCGGGCGAGCTGCTCGATTTCGGCAATGATATATTCGGCATGGTTCTGAACTTGGAACAGGACAATGTCGGTGCCGTCGTCCTCGGCCGTGAGAATGAGATTGAGGAAGGCGACACGGTAAAGCGCACGGGACGCATCATGCAGGTACCGGTGGGTGAGGCCATGATCGGCCGCGTGGTGGATGCTTTAGGGCGCCCCATTGACGGTAAAGGCCCCATCGAAGCCAAGGAATATCGGCCCATCGAGAACCGGGCGCCGGGTATTGCGGATCGTAAGTCCGTTCATGAGCCCCTCCAAACGGGGATCAAATCCATCGACGCCTTGGTGCCCATCGGGCGCGGTCAGCGCGAGCTCATTATCGGCGACCGCGGCACGGGGAAAACGGCCATTGCCGTCGATACCATCATTAATCAGAAGGGGCAGAACTGCATCTGTGTTTACGTTGCTATCGGCCAAAAGGCTTCGACGGTGGCGCGGGTAGTAAAAACGCTGGAAGACCATGGCGCGATGGCGTACACCATCGTGGTGGCGGCGACAGCGGCGGACAGTTCTCCGCTCCAGTATCTGGCCCCCTATGCCGGCGTTTCCATCGCCGAGTACTTCATGTATAAGGGCGGTCACTGCCTCTGCGTCTACGATGATCTGACGAAACACGCGGCGGCGTACCGTGCTATGTCGCTTCTGCTCCGCCGTCCGCCGGGACGCGAAGCGTATCCGGGCGACGTTTTCTATTTGCACTCCCGCCTTTTAGAGCGGGCCGCGAAACTTTCCGATCAGATGGGGGCCGGTTCCATCACGGCGCTCCCCATCATCGAGACGCTGGCGGGGGACGTGGGCGGCTACATTCCCACGAACGTCATTTCCATCACCGACGGGCAGATCATGCTGGAAACGGAAATGTTCTACTCGGGCATCCGCCCGGCGGTCAACGTGGGCCTTTCCGTGTCCCGTGTCGGCGGCAGCGCTCAGATCAAAGCCATGAAGCAGGTGTCTGGTACGCTGCGCCTTGACCTCGCGCAATATCGTGAATTGGCGGCCTTCGCGCAGTTCGGTTCCGATTTGGACAAGGCGACGAAAGATCAGCTGGATCGCGGCGCCCGGATGGTGGAGACCTTGAAGCAGGCCCAGTATTCGCCGCTCGTGGTACAGGATCAGGTCATGGTCCTCTACACGGCGGTCCACGGCTTCCTCGCGGACATTGCGGTGGACAAGGTCGTTACCTTCCAGAAGGATTTCCTCAAGTTCATGTACCAGAACCATCCGGAAATCGGCGACAAGATCGCCGAGCAGAAGAAGCTCGACGACGATATCGAAGCCGCGCTCAAAAAAGCCATTGCGGAGTTTAAGGAAACGATTCCTTACAAGATGGCATGATGACGCGAGGTGATTTTTAATGGCGAGTTTACAAAGTATCCGCCGGCGTATCAAGAGCGTCAAGAATATCCAGCAGATCACCAAGGCGATGAAGATGGTGGCGGCGGCCAGACTGCGCCGGGCGCAGCAGGCCGCTATTGCGAACCGTCCTTACGCGAAAAAAATGGCGGAGATCGTGGAGAACGTGGCGGCCCATGTGGGGGATTTCAAACACCCGCTCTTGGAGAGTCATCCCGAGGGCAAGGAGCTGTTTTTGATCATCGCCTCCGATAAGGGATTGGCCGGCGCCTATGCCAGCAATGTCTTCAAGGAAGCAGTGGCCCATATCCCTCATAAGGACGCAGTGGATCTCATCACCGTCGGGCGCAAGACGGAAGAACATTTCCGAAACCGCGCCTACCACATCGTGAAGCATTATATCGGCATCAGTGAGAAGCCCACCTTTGAAACAGCCCGGGCCATCGCTGCCGAGATCACGGCTCTCTATCAGTCTGGAACGTACAGCGTCGTCCATATCGTTTACACGCGGTTTATATCTGCCATCCATTCGGTGCCGGAAATGTTTCAGCTCCTGCCCTTTGAGGGGCTGACCGGGCGTGAGGCGCCGGCGGCGGAGGAGGATCCCTTCGCTGAGGACGTGGTGACGGAGAATGACGCGGACGAGGATACCATGGAGGCATCCGACTATATTTTCGAACCCAATGCGCCTGAGGTCATGGGATACCTCCTGCCGCAGTATTTGGTGACGATGATATACGCGGCGCAGCTTCAAGCTGCGGCCAGCGAGCTGAGTTCCCGCATGACGGCCATGAGCAACGCGACGGACAATGCCGCGGAGCTCAATAAGAAGCTGGACTTGCAGTATAATAAAGTACGTCAGGCGAACATTACCCGCGAGATCAGCGAGATCGTGGGCGGTGCGGAAGCCTTGAAGTAAGGAGGTTTAGCATTGGCTAAAGGTAAGGTAGTGCAGGTCATCGGGCCGGTCGTAGACGTGGAGTTTCCTCTGGGCGAACTGCCGGAGATTTTGAACGCGGTCACGATCAAGGGCAAAGCCGGTGATATGGATATCGACCTCGTGGTCGAAGTCATGCAGCATTTAGGCGACGGCGTGACACGCTGCATCGCCATGAGTTCGACGGACGGCTTGGTGCGCGGTATGGAAGCGGTGGATACCGGTTCCCCCATCAAAGTGCCGGTAGGTCCCGAATGCTTAGGGCGCGTCTTTAACGTGTTAGGACAGACGGTTGACCACAATCCGGCCCCGGTGGGAAATAAAGAGTTTTGGCCCATCCATCGTCCGGCCCCGAAATTTGACGAACAGGACGCTTCGGCACAGATCCTGGAAACGGGCATCAAGGTCGTGGATCTCATCGCCCCCTATTCCCGCGGCGGCAAGACGGGCCTCTTCGGCGGGGCGGGCGTCGGCAAGACGGTTCTCATTCAGGAACTTATTCACAACATCGCCACAGAACACGGCGGCTATTCCGTATTCGCTGGAGTGGGCGAGCGTACCCGCGAGGGGAACGATCTCTGGACAGAAATGACAGAATCCGGCGTTATCAGTAAGACGGCGCTGGTCTACGGCCAGATGAACGAGCCGCCGGGAGCGCGTATGCGCGTCGGCCTCACGGGCCTCACCATGGCGGAGTATTTCCGTGACATTGAAGGGCAGGACGTTCTTCTCTTCATCGACAACATCTTCCGTTTCATCCAGGCCGGTTCGGAAGTTTCGGCTCTCTTGGGCCGTATGCCTTCTGCCGTCGGCTATCAGCCGACGCTGACCACGGATATTGGCGCCTTGCAGGAGCGGATCACTTCCACCAACAAAGGTTCCATCACCTCGGTGCAGGCGGTCTACGTTCCGGCAGACGATCTGACGGACCCGGCGCCGGCGGGTACCTTTACCCACTTGGACGCGACGACAGTTCTTTCCCGGCAGATCGCGGAGCTTGGCCTTTATCCGGCGGTGGACCCCCTGGATTCGACGTCTCGTATCCTTGATCCCAACATCATCGGCGAGGAACATTACGAAGTGGCCCGCGGGGTGCAGGCGGTGCTTCAGAAGTACAAGGAATTGCAGGATATCATCGCCATCCTCGGCATGGAAGAGCTTTCCGATGCCGACAAGCTGACGGTAGCCCGGGCGCGTAAGATTCAGCGCTTCCTGTCCCAGCCCTTCGCGGTGGCGGAGCAGTTCACCGGCCAGCCGGGAAAATACGTTCCCCTCAAAGAAACGGTGCGGGGCTTTAAGGAGATTCTTGAAGGCAAGCATGATGATATGCCGGAAAATGCTTTCTACATGGTGGGAACCATCGATGAAGCGGTGGCGAAAGCGCGGAAGCTGAAAGAAGAGGAGGCATGATCCCATGCCTACGATCAAGCTGGAGGTAATTTCCCCGGACGCGGTGGTTTATCAGGCTGACATCGACATGCTGGTGGTTCGTTCTCAATCGGGCGAATTGGGTATTCTGCCTCATCACATGCCGATGATCGCCGGGGTATTGCCCTGTGCGATGCGCGTCAAGCTCACGGACCGCGAGGAACTTATCGCGGTGGCCGGGGGCTTCATGGAAGTTCAGCGGGACAAGATCACCGTGCTGGCGTCCTGCGCTGAGCTGCCCATCCAGATTGATGAGCTGCGGGCGCAAAAAGCCTATGACCGGGCGAAGGAACGCATCCATAACTTTCATGTTGCTCCGACGCAGCATCCCGATATCGACATTGAGCGCGCCGAGTTGGCCTTGCAGAGGGCGATCGCACGCCTCAAGGCGGTACATTCCATGAAACGGTAACAGCGAAGGAAAAATCGTCGGAGGATTTTCGGTTCTATAATAAATGTTGTGGTGTAGCGCATAAGCACATCACAACATTTATTTTTAGGAAAGAATATTATGCAGAAAGAAAAGAAATAGTACAGAAAATTGCATAAATCCATGCAAAGCCCTAAAATCGTGAAAATAAAGATAGCTTATGTTGTATACGTTAGAAATCTTTCGTTTTAGGTGTCCAGTTGCTGGGAGAAAGGAAATCATTAATATTAGAGTTCCTTGCATTTCAGATATCCTTCTTGTATAATTTCACTTACCGTAAATGACATTGATTATTCTTGAGCGGACACACAAAGAGACAGTTATCGATAAGATATGACAAGGGGTATGTCAGACCCTTGTCATATCTATTTGTGCTATCAGCGATAGCGGTGGGGATGGGAGTTTGCTATGTCACTTTCAAGTTTATTTACTTTTCTTACGAAAACAGATGCGAACGAGAAAAAACAGGCGAAAAAAGAAAAAAAGAAACGCGAAGAAGATGCGAGTCATTATCATATGGTCAAGAGAACATATTCTATTCGTTTGATTTATCCCATGCCAAATGTTACAGGCAGTGTAAGTGGCGGCGGGGCAGTTTCGGGCGGCAGTGGGAGTGTATCAGTATCGGGCTCGACATACACAACATACCAATTAATGATTTTTTATGAAACTGAGGGTGGCCATTGTACATGGCAAATTTTTGACACGCAAGATATCAAAGAACTTTTGAAGTTTACAGATGATGAGAGCCATGTTGTAGTGCAATATCAATGTGCTGATTCAGATAATCATATAATGAACATATTTTATGACGCGGTATATGTGAATCGTCATTGGCAACAGGTGGGTAGGTAGCGCAAATGAGTGGGTTAAAATATACGCCAGAAAGGGCGAAACAAGCGGCTGAGGAATACGCTCATCCCAAATCCAAATCCATATCTTCATTCAGCGGCAGTAACGGTTGCGCGTGGTATGGCTTGATGTTTCTTTTGGCGTCGTTTATCTTTTCTCTTGTATTGACCTTTGGCGGTAATTTTTTTGATTCAAAACCAAATAAAGATCCATTTGAAGCAGAAAAAGCGGCTATGTTAAATTATGCTTGTGACGAGATTTATACATTCTCATATGATGACTTGGAAAACCTTAAATTCAATAAAAAAGCAATCATTGAGATAAATCAAAAGGAATATTCATTTAATATGAGTGTCATTGGATATCCTCCATCGCATAATGACAATATAAAAGAAGGAATTGAATATAAGAAATTGTTTGTTGTGGTTATTGAAGAGTCCAATAAAAGAGAAAGCCAACTTTTTTATGCTGCTATTCCGAATATAGATGGTTCGTTCACATTAGAGAAGATGCCAGATTTTATAAAAAGGATGCATAAATAAAAAAGTAAAGAGCGAAAATTTTTGAAAAATAATGATATTGTTCGATGATGAACAAAATTGCCACTTTAGACACCGGCAAACAAAAAGACGAGCATCAAGGGAAATACTCTCAATGTTCGTTCTTTTTACTTTATTGCGCAAAAACTTCAGAGGGGTTTTGCTCTGCGGACAAAACACTATCCCGCGCGAAAGCGCGGGATAGTGCCTGTTTTATAGCCATGGGCGTTATGGAGACGCCCATGGCCATAAAATATCATCATCGGATTTTTGGCACTCTCAAAAGTATACCCCAAATATCAGCCCTAAGAGGCCGGAGCCGAGGAGGAGCTTGACGACGCTGATTTTTTGCCGGGTGGCGGCAAGGGACAGGGTGAGGATGAGGGCGCCGCGAAGGTCGATCCGGCTCCAGTCGGCCGGGGGTGTTTCCGTATTCCAGAGCGCTAAGAAGAGGAAGCTGATCCCGGCGGCCGAGATGAGGGCCACGACGGCGGGACGTAAGCCGTTTAAGGCGCCGCGGATGGGGCCGATATCACCATAGCGAAAGAAAAGTCGGGCCAGGAGAATACCTAAGAGGAGCGAGGGGGCGGCAAAGCCCAGCGTTGCCGCCACGGCACCCCCAACCCCCGCTACCTTCATACCGGCGAAGGTGGCGGCGTTGATGCCGATGGGGCCGGGCGTCATCTGGGAAATGGTGAAGATATCGATAAATTCCCCTAAGGTGAGCCAGTGATAGGTATCCACCACGCTGGCCTGAATGAGAGGCATGGAGGCGTAGCCGCCCCCTACACAGAACAGGCCCACCTTGGCAAATTCCCAAAAGAGCAGACAGTAGATCATGGCGCCTCCTAATTGTAACGGCTGTCGCGCAGAAAGAGAAGGCCGAAGAGACCGTCGATCAGGACTAACAGCATGATGTTGATATCGAAGAGGAGATTGGCGGCGAAGGTTCCGCCTAAGAGGAGAAGCGGCAGGAGCAGCCGTTTTTTCACTTGCTTTTCCCAAAGGTCAATGGCGACGTTGACAATGAGGGCGGTGGCGCCGCACTGCATTCCTTTGAGAAGAAGCTGCATATAGGGGTTGGTGGCAAAAGCATCGTAGGCGGCGGAAATGGCGGAGAGGGTAATGAGGGGCGGCAGAATGGTGGCGGCGAGGGCCACGATTGCTCCCGGCAGTCCGGCCATGCGATAACCTAAGAGAATGGCGGCATTTACGGCGACGACACCGGGCATGGATTGGGCGATGGCCACTAAGTTTAGGGTTTCTTCGTCCTTTAGCCAACCGTATTCATCTACATATTTAGCCTTTAACAGAGGAATGATTACAAAGCCGCCGCCTATGGTGAAGGCGCTGATGAGAAACGTGGAGGTGAAGAGCGCACGGTAAAAATGCGCGCCGCCTTTGGCTGGGGATGATGTCATAGGAGAGCCTCCTCAATTCGTGTCACTATAGTATATGGTGGAGAACAGCCATAGGCAAGGGGGATGGAACAGTCGGGACGAGGCGCAGGGAAAGCTTTTGTCTATGGCGGGGATGGGTGGCATCAGGGAAAACAAGGGAAAAGGCCGCGGTCGGGAGAACGTCGTCGGAGACGCTTCTCTAAATCGCGGCCTTTTGTGATTTTTTGAGTGCCCCGTCAGGACGCCGAGACATCGGGAACGCTTTCCGCGCGGTTTTTGGCGGCGTCGTAGTTCTCTAAGAGCTGTGCCGGGTCGAAATTCAGCCGGTAGCAGAGAGGGAAGAGATCTATATCCTCCACCACCGTCTGTACGGTTTCGCCGGGGCAGGAGCGCAGATCGACGTCGAAGGGCTGGGGAATAAGTTTTTGTTCCGGGTCAGCGAAGATGCAGATCTGCGGCGTCATGGTGTGTCCGAATTCCGATTTCTTGACGATGGCGTAGCCCATAGTTGTCTTGAGGACGGTTCCCGTGGGGTAGATGGCTACGTTATTAAAGAAGAGGTGCAGAAGGTCTAAATCAAACTGCCCCACGGAGCAGCGAGTCATGATACGATGGGCGATGTGGGGTTTGTAGGCCGGTTTGTACGACCGCTGGGTGGTAAGGGCGTCGTAAACATCGGCGATGGCCACGATGCGCGCGAAGCGGTGGATGTTGTCTCCCATGAGGTGGCGGGGATAGCCTTGCCCGTCTAAATGCTCGTGATGCTGTCCGGCGATGATGGCCAAAAGATCGGCATTGGGAACAGAAAGATGCTTGAGATTTTCCTCGCCCAATTCCGGGTGCATTTTCATGAGGGAAAATTCATTCGGCGTGAGCCGGCCTCTTTTTGTCAGGATGTCCGTCGGGACATGTACTTTCCCGATATCGTGCAGCAGGCCTCCCAGGACCAGCGAAAGAAGATCGGACTTGGAGTAACGGCACAGTGATCCCAACATGGTGGAGAGGACAGCCACGTTGACGCTGTGGGAAAAGGTATAATCATCATGGCGGCGCAGATCTGACAGCTGTACCAGATTGTTCCGGTTGGAAAGGATATCGTTGAGGATATTTTCCGAAACGCCGGTCAGAGGCTCGACATTGAGCTCACCGGTAGATTCCAGTTCGTGAAAGGTATCGTATACCTTATGAATGGCCTTGATCCGCGTCTGTTCCCCGATGATATCGTCGGGAGGCCGCGGCGTGAAGGCCGGGGTCATGGAAGTGACGGCGAGACTGGTGACGCCTAATTTCTTCAGGCGGGAGATGTATTGTTCGTTCACCGCCGTACCGCGGGCCAGATAGCTGGCGCCTTTCGTATTGTAGATGCTTTGGGCTGTGACCATGCCGGGCCGCAGTTTTTTTATGGGCAGATTGATCATGTAGGCACCTGCAATTTCCGCCGCCGGTCAATGGCGGCTCATAAAATAGAGCTTGCTTTTCTGTCAAGTACGTTTCATTATAACATGATTAGCGGGGCGACAACAAGCGTCCGAGGGGTTTTGCCAAAAGAGCGCTGGGAATGGGACTTTAGAAGAAAAAGGCGAACGCGGGCAGGGCGAATCCTTTGGAGAAAGTGCTGTGGCGGCGCGTTGCTGGCGACATTTTTTTTTGCTATACTGAAAAAAACGACGGATAAAACGGAAAGGGGCGGCAGCATGCGGAGAAAGCGATTGCGGAAGCGGCGCAGTTATCGGCGGTTGGTGTATTTGGCACTGTTTTTGCTGATGGCTGTCGGCGTAGGGATCTGGGCCTCTTATGGTGCCGCGCCAACGGGAACTGCGGAGGACGGGATGGCCGCGGGCCCGGTGAAAAAGATCATGGTGGTGGGGATAGATCCTCGGGAAAACGACGCCGGGAGGGGAGATACTCTCTTTTTGGCCATGGTGGATACGAAGGAAAAGCGAGGCGCAATCTTGTCCCTTCCCCCTGATACGCGGGCGGCGATCGAGGGGAAGGGCTACGATAAGATCAACCACGCGTACGCTCTCGGCGGCGAGGTGCTGACGCAGCAAACGGTGGAGGAACTTTTGGGAACACCGATGGATTATTATCTGATCGCCGATCTGCAGACGGTCGCTTGGGCGGTGGACGCCATAGGCGGGGTGGATATCGACGTGGAAAAGCGGATGTATTACGAAGATCCGTGGGAGGAAAACGGCGGTCTCATCATTGATCTCTATCCGGGCCGGCAACATTTGGATGGAGCTCGGGCTATGGCGTACGTGCGTTATCGGGATGACGAAGGGGACATCGGCCGCTTGGGGCGGCAGCAGAAATTCCTGCAGGCCGTATTGACAAAAGCCTCGTCGGCCGAGGTGATTCCTCGGCTGCCGGAAGTCGTGGAGGATATGCGGAAATTTTTGCAGACGAATATGCCGCTGCATGATATGGTGGAAATGGCGCAGCTTTTGCCGACGATTCGCGAGCAGGGGCTGACAGCAGAGGTACTTCCCGGGCGGCCGGGCCGGTGGGAAGGGAACGGCTATTGGCTGCCGAATATTGAGGCGGCGCGGGAACTTTTGGCGCGCCAGATGGGCGTGGCCTTCACACCGGCGATGAAGACCGCGGCAGAAAATTTGTCAAAGCAGTATCAGGCCAGCCTTCCTCAGGGGCTGGCAGACGTGGAGGGAACCCTCCGCTTGGCCGCGGAAGTGGGGGCGGAACGTGCGCCTAAGCCGCAGGATGTTCAGGTGCGGGTGCTTAATGAGAGCGGCATCACCGGAGCCGCCGCTGCCGTCGCCAAAGAATTGCAGGAGAAGGGCTTTACGGTGGTGTCCGTGGGAAACGGCGATACCACGACGCGGCAAGAGACAGCCATTATGGCTCCCGCGCGGGCGGTGGATCTTTTCTACGGGATGACGTTTCCCTGTATCATTATCAGCGCGGAGGATGGGTCACAGGCGACGGTGCGGGTGGGAAGGGATTTCAGACGATGATCCGATTGCAGGTGGAAAATCTCAGCAAGTCCTTTGGGGTGACGACACTTTTCCGTGACGTGAATTTTCGCGTGGATAAGGGGGAGCGCGTGGGATTTGTGGGCGCCAACGGAGCAGGGAAAACGACGCTGCTGCGCTGCCTTTTGGGGAAAGAAGCCTGTGACACCGGGCACATTCGTTTTGACGGCGCGGCTACGGTGGGCTATGCGGAGCAGCAGGCACGTTTGGGCGAAGGAACGCTCTATGAGGCGTTTAAGGGGGTCTTTGGGGACATTCATCGTCTGGCGGAGAAAAAACAGGCATTGGAAAAAGCCATGGCGGCGGGGGGCGGCGAAGCGGCCTTGGAGGAGTACAGCCGGATAGTAACACGCTTTGAGCAGTTGGAAGGCTACGATTATGAAAGCCGCATCCGCCGCGTGGCTTTCGGTTTGGGATTTACGGACGAGGATCTTGCCCGTGACGTCGCCGCTCTTTCCGGCGGACAGAAAACGCGGGTAGCGCTGGCGAGGGCGCTCATCCGGGAGCCGGATTTCCTTTTTCTGGATGAGCCTACCAATCACTTGGATATCGCCATGATCGAATGGCTGGAAAGTTTTTTGGCGGGATATCCCGGCGGCGTTCTTCTTATATCCCACGATCGCTTTTTTCTCGATCGGGTGGCGACGAAAATCATGGAGCTGGAACATCAGACGGTCACGGTCTACGCGGGAAATTACAGCTATTTTCTCAAGGTGAAGACGGCGCGCCGGGCGGCTTTGGAAGCAGCTTACGCCAAGCAGCAGGCGCACATTCAGGAAACGGAGGCCTACATCCGCCGCTATAAGGCAGGGATCAAAGCGAAGCAGGCCCGGGGGCGGCAGAGCCAGCTCGACCGCCTGCCGCGCATCGTCCTGCCCCCGGCAGAAGCGCGGTTTAATTATTTCGCCTTTCATCCGCCGGCCATGTGCGCCGAACGGGTGGCGGAACTGGAGGAGGTGACCGCCGTTTTCGGCGGTCACACCGTCTTTCGGAATGTCTCACTCCTCCTGCGGCGCGGGGATGGTGTGGCCCTGGTAGGAGCCAACGGCGCGGGAAAGACGACGCTGCTGCGGCTTCTGGTGGGGGAAATCTCTTCTCCCACGGGCCGCGTGAAGATTGGCAGTCGGGTGAAGATCGGCTATTTTTCTCAGCAGCACACCGAGCTGCATCAGGAGCGAACCGTTTTGGAGGAAATCCTCTACGAATACGGTGTGGATGAAGAAGAGGCTCGGCGGTGGCTGGGAGCGTTTCTCTTTCGCGGCGACGAGGTGGAGCGGCGTATCGGATCCCTTTCCGGCGGTGAGCAGGCCCGGCTGGCCTTTTTGAAACTGATGATGACGGGGGCGAATTTTCTCATTTTAGACGAGCCGACGAATCATTTGGACATTCCCGCTAAGGAGGCGGTGGAGGAGGCATTGATGGCCTTTCCCGGCACTTTTTTAGTGGTTTCTCACGACCGTTATTTTTTGGACAAGGTCACGAATCGGACGCTGGCCTTGGAAGACGGCGTGCTGACCGAATACATCGGCAATTACAGCGATTACCAGAGGAAAAAGGCGGCAGAGGAAGAAGAGACGCTGAAAATTCCGCCCCCGGCGCCAAAGGAAAAAACGGTGGCGGTTTCGTCGGCCAGGCAACATGGGGCGAGGCCGGAAGAACGAGCTTTTTCGGCGCTCGCGGCGGACAAGCGCGAAGAGCTGATCCGCCGGGCGGAGGCGGAAATCGCCATGGCAGAGGCGGAGCTGCGCCTCTTGGAGCGGGAAATGAACGATCCCGCGCAGCAGAGCGATCCGGCAAAGAGTGCGGCCATCGCGGCGGCGTATGCGGCAAAGGAACGGGAGATCGAACAGCGTTATGAGAAATGGGGGGCCTTGTCCGATGAAGGGTGATTCGGGCATGAGCGGCGGACAGGGGGCAGCGGATGGAGAACCTAAAAGGGTCGGTAGAGAGCGTAATCTTTCAGAGCGGCGACGGCCGCTTTGCTGTTTTTCGCCTGCGCCCTGAGGGCCGGAACGGCTTGGTGACGGCGACACTTCCTACCAGTGCGCCGCTGGTAGGACAGGAAGTACTTTTGGGTGGCGCATGGATTCATCATCCGCGCTTTGGCGAGCAGTTCAAGGCGGAAAGCATCCAACTGACACTGCCCGCTACTTCGGACGGCATCGAACGTTTTCTGGCTTCGGGACTGATTGAGGGGATAGGCCCCGCCATGGCCCGCCGCATCGTGGCACGCTTTGGCGAAGCGACCCTTGATATCATGGAGAACGCGCCTCAGCGGCTAAAGGAAGTTACCGGAATTGGTCCGAAGACGGTAGGCAAGATCACCGCCTCTTATCGGGCACAGTCGGAACTGCGGGACATCATGCTTTGGCTGGAGACCCGAGGAGTCTCGGGGACGTTGGCGGCCCGCATCTATAAACAGTATGGTTCCTTTGCCATAGAAGTATTAGCGCGTGATCCCTACCGCCTGGCCCGAGAGGTTCCGGGCCTTGGCTTTATGACGGCGGATCGCATCGCCCGGGCGGCAGATATGCCCGCCGACGATCCGGCACGGGTGGCGGCAGGGGTGGAGTTCGCTCTCTTTTCCATCGCTGCCGAGGGGCATTGCTGTATTCCCGCACCGCTTTTAGCCGAGCGGGGGGCGAAACTCTTAGGCGTCGGGCAGGAGGCGGTGAACGAGGCCGTGACGGAAGGCCTGGCAAATGAACGTCTTTACGCGGCTTCCGTCGGAGAAGAGACTTTCATCTATCCGGCATATCTTTACCGGGCGGAAAGCGAGGTGGCGGAGAGCCTGCGGTACCTGCAAAAGCGGGCGGAAGTTCTTACCGTAGAGGAGCCGGAGATATTAGCGGCGGATTGGGAAGCGGCCAGCGGCCTGACCTTGGCGGAAGGACAGCGGCAGGCTGTCGCTGCGGCCCTGCGCCATGGTATCTTCGTCCTCACCGGCGGGCCGGGTACCGGGAAGACTACGGTGGTGCGCGGGATGATCGCCGTTTTGGAAAAATTGGGCCTCGTCATTCGCTTGGGGGCTCCCACGGGTCGAGCGGCTAAGCGCCTCGCAGAGGCTACGGGACGCCCGGCGACGACGGTACATCGTTTATTGGAAGCCCAGGGGGCGGCCGATGATACGGGGGCGGCTTTTGGCCGGGACGCCGATACCCCCATTGAGGCTGACGCGATCATATTAGATGAAGTTTCGATGATGGATATCGTTTTGATGGCGTATTTTTTAGCCGCCGTGCCGCCGGGCTGTCATGTCATCTTAGTGGGGGATGCGGATCAGCTGCCCTCTGTGGGGCCGGGCTCGGTACTCAAGGAGATCCTGCGCTCTGACGTCATCCCCAGCCTGCGCCTTACAGAAATCTTTCGGCAGGCCGAAGAGAGCGTCATCGTCCGCAATGCCCACGCCATTAATGCTGGACGGCTGCCCGTCTGCGCGCCGGACAGTGCCTTTGAATTTCGCGAGACGAAAACGGAGGAAGAGACGGCCGCCGCCATCGTTCGTCTGTGCGCCGAAGAATTACCTCGCGCCGGTTGGGATGTATGGCGGGAAGTACAGGTCCTCTCGCCTCTGCACCGGCAGGCCGCCGGCGTGGATAATTTGAACCGGCTTTTGCAGGCGGCCTTGAATCCGCCGGACATTGACCGAGAGGAGCGCGCCGGCGGCTGGTTCACTTATCGCGTCGGGGACAAGGTCATGCAGACGAAGAACAATTATCAAAAAAAGGTTTTTAATGGGGATACAGGCCGCGTCACGGCCATCGATGAGGAAAAACTGCGGGTGCTGTTTGAGGGGGGCCTCACGTCCGATTATGCGGCCAATGAACTGAGCGAATTGGCGCCTGCCTATGCCATGAGCGTTCACAAGAGCCAGGGAAGTGAATATCCCGTCATTTTGCTGCCCCTTTTGCCTGGGCATCGGATCATGCTCCAGCGCAACCTCCTCTACACTGCGGTAACGCGGGCGAGGGAACGGGTCATCCTGCTGGGCAGCCGGGGAGCGCTGCAAACGGCGGTGGAAAACGACCGAACCCGGCGCCGTTACACGCTTTTGGCCGAACGCCTGGCCGAGGCGTTGGAAGGATGAAGGCTATGCTTTCCGTCCTTTGGGATTTTCTTTTTCCTTCCCGCTGTCCCGGTTGCGGGCGGGAAGTGAGAGGGCGGGGCGGCTGGTGTCAGGACTGCCTGCGGCGGACGCTTACCCCCCGACGTATTCCCCTGGGAGAAATGGAGCGTGCCGTCCTTAAGCAGGCGTGGGCTTTAGGCCGCTATCATACGGCTTTGCGAGATCTCATTCTGCCGCTCAAATATCGGGGGCGCCGCGATCGGCTCCCGTATATTGAAACTTTTCTCCGCGCCGCGGCCGCGGGCATCCCCCTTTCGCCAACGGCCGGCGCCATCGCTGTGCCTGTTCCCCTCTTTCCCACGCGGGAAAAGGAACGAGGCTTCAATCAGACGGAACGGATCTTTCGCGATTGGCTGACAAAGCAGGGATGGACATGGCGCCGTGCCCTCTCGCGTACCCGGGCGACACTGCCGCAGCATGGCCTTTCGGCGGCAGCGCGGACAGCCAATGTGGCGGGCGCCTTTGCTGTGGAGCCGGATACCTCCGTGGCTGGGAAACACATCCTTCTGGTTGACGATATTTTCACTACCGGCGCCACCCTGGCCGCCGCGGCGGAAACTCTGTGCCAAGGAGGAGCGACCCGGGTGGAGGCGTTGGTTTTAGCCAGCGACCGCCTTTGATGAACGAACAGGCAGCCTGGCAGCGGGAAAGGAACGGCGGCTCTTGCCGTGCAGGAGAAAATCCATTATAATAGGGAAAAATGATGAATCAGGAGTGGTTGCTATGTCGCCTAAACTGAAAAACTGCTCAAACTGCGGGCGGATTTTTGTCGATACGGGCCTCGGTATTTGCCGGGACTGTCATGAAAAAGAAGAAGAAGAGATGCAGAAAGTATCCTCCTACGTTCGGGATAATCCCCATTCCCGCGTACGGGATATCTGTGACGCCTTAGGCGTTAAGGAACGTCTCGTCATGCGCATGATCCGGGAAGGACGCTTTGTCATGGACGGGGTGGCCATTGAGTATCCCTGTGAGAGCTGCGGGACGCTCATCACCGTGGGCCGTTTTTGCGATAAGTGTAACCGGGATCTCCAAGCGCAGCTCAGCCAGCAGCAGCAAAAATTGGCCGCGCAGGCAGCCAAAGAGAAAGTCAGCGGCTCCAAGGTGATCCGTTCCTTGGATATGGGCATGAAAGGGTTTCGCTGAGCAGGGGACAGCTAAAAATTTTATCGGGAACTTCGTCAGGCGCCGCGGATGATTCGCGGTGCTTTTTCGTTGCGCCCCGTGTCTTCTTTCGCTGGGTTTCGAAAAAATGTGTTATTTTCCCTTTTTCTACTCTGGCAAAAAAGAGAGGATAAGGAAGAAAAAAAGAGATTTCGTGTAATAAATTGGATTATTGACGAAAAATTGCGGGTTAAGGTTTTGGCCGAATCATTCGATTCATAAGCATGAGAGATAAAGAATCTCTATTCATGCACCAAACAGAAGGACGGTGACAGCAATGATCATCAGCAATCATGTATCTGCCATGACAGGCGCTTATGCCAGTCAGCAAAACCGCACCAATGCACCGCGCCGGGCGGCGGAGAGCGCGCCGGACGCTGGGGAAGTCGTTCTTTCCCAGACGGGGCAGAATTTCAGCTCCTTCCTGCGTCAGCTTAAGGATCGTTCGGACGAAGTTCGCACGGATCGCGTGGCGGCTTTGGAAAGGCAATTCGCTTCCGACGAATATCGCGTGGACGAGGAGAAAGTAGCAGCCAGCCTCATGGCGATGCGGTACTGATCGGGATAAGACACGATGTGGCAGGAACTTGTTAAGGTCTTGGGAAAGCTGGCGGAGGCTTACGAGCGTCTCGTCGCGCTGGCGCGGCAGAAACAGGCGGCGCTGGTAGCGGTGGACATGACGCGCTTAGAACAGCTCTTAGGCGAAGAAAAAGGCCTGATTGACGAAATTGAACATTTGGAGTTTGGCCGCCAGCAGATTTTAATGCAGCTGGCGAAAGCAGTGCCAGCGCTCAGTTCCGCTGCTACCATGGAAGAAGTGGGGGAGCAGAGTCCCCCCGATATCCGTCCGTGGCTGGCCCGGCTGCATCGACAGCTGGATGAAGCGGTCTCAAAGGCCAAGGAAGCCGGTAAAGCAAATGAATTTCTGATCCAAAGTGCCCTGTCGGCGGTGCGATATCATCTGAACCGGCTGGGCAATTCTGTAGTGGAGCCGGCTTATGGCGGCAAGGGACAGGAAGTCGTGTCGCAGCATAAGAATTTTGACTTTCAGGCGTAAGGGGTATATCGATGGATGAAATACTCCGGCTGATAAAAGAAAAGCTGATGTTAACGAATCAGTTGGTCGAGGCGGCCGCAGCGCAGCGCAGCGCTTTGAAAGAGAACCTAAATGGCCGGGCCGTGAGTGCCGCCACGCGGGACGTGGAAGCGCTTTTGCGGCGCGTGGAAGACGCGGAACGGGATACCGCCGATCTCTTAGTACGCCTTTCCGCACCGAGTTTGGCAGAGGCTGTGAATCGGCAGCCGTATTCGCCGCGCAAGGTGCAGGCCTGGCGGGATTTAGACCGCCTGCAGGCGCTGATAGAGCGCCTGCGGCAGGCGAACGCTGTCAGCCGAACGCTCTTGGAGAAAGACGGTGCCTATTTGGGGTTCAGCCTTAACGTAATGACTGAAGCGCAGGCGGGGCCGGGGTACGACGCACCGGAGGAACCGGCGCGGGCCGTGCAGGGACGCAAGCTTTTTGATCAGTCGGTATGAATAATCGCAGGAAATCGATCGCTGCGTCATGGAGGAAGCGCGGGGGTTTCAAGAGAGAAGAAAGGATGACGATCCATGGCAGTGCGTTCCACATTTGCCGGACTCAATACGATGTATCGCGGGGTCAGCACGAACCGTCTGTCCCTTGAGACGGTGGGACATAATATGACCAATGCCAGCGCCCCCGGGTACTCCCGCCAGCGGGTGAATCAGGCGGCGACGATGGCGGATGAAGTTTATACCACCGCCGGGCAGCAATACGTCGGTACCGGGACCGATGCCCTCTCCATCAAACGGGCCCGGGATATCTATGCCGATAAGCAGTTTTGGCGGGAAAACAGCACCTTGAATTATTATGAGACGCGCCGGAAAAATTACGAAAAATTGGAAGTTGTCTTTAAAGATAATGATAAGACGGGCATTCAGGAAGCCATGGCCGATTTCTACAAATCCTGGGTGGACATGTCGAAGGAAGCCAGTACTACCAGCCAGCGAGTGGCGATCCTGGAAAAGGCCGGTGTCCTCTGCGACCGGATTCACAAAGCGGGTAAGCAGCTTCAGGATCAGATCAAATCGGAATACGCCGATTTACGCCTCAATGTTACTAAGGTAAACGAGCTGACCAGTCAGATTGTGGAGCTGAACCGGGCCATCATGAGCCGGGAGGCGGCGGGCGGCAGTGCCAATGACCTGCGCGACGCCCGCGATAACTTGGCAGACGAGCTGGCGCAATATATGAACGTTTCGGTCAATGAAGACAAGGCCAGCGGCATGTACACCATCGTCAGCAACGGCGTTTCCATGGTCAACGGCATCACAAAATTAAACCTTACGTTAGGACCGAAGGACGCCGACGGCAAAGTCGTGGGCATCCCTAATAAGGATTACGGCGTCACAGATTACAACATTGAGATCGATGGCACGGGCGTGCTCTTTGATCCGCTGACGGGGAAACTGAAAGCGAAACAGGATTCCATCGCTGAAGATAAGGGTTACATGGATAATCTGGCCAACATGGCGGCGTTTTTAATGACGACATTTAACGATCAGCATCAGCAGGGTATTGGCATGGATCAGAACCGCACCACCGGCCTGAATTTCTTCGGTGATCAAAATACGCTGTATCAGTTCCAACATAATGCGGTGACGGGGGAAAACTCCGTGACGTCGACGGCCTACGCCGGCGGCCTGACGAATACGCAAACTGTGGTGGGCGGTAAGGTTCACGTCAATGTTACGGGAACAGGTACGGCCACGAATGATACGCTTAAAGGGTATCGTCTGATCGACGCGCTGCGGATCAATCAAAAACTCACGGCCCCTGATGGAGAACGCCTCATTGCCTCAGCGGCGTGGGAGGTGGATCCGGCCAATAATCCGGTGAAAAATGGTACTGCTGATGGCGAAGTGGCGGTTCTTCTGAGCACTCTGCTGAACCAAGGAGACGCTTCCCGTACGGTGGCGAACTGTGCCACCGGTGAATCGTCGCTGTTCAACTACTATAATAACGCCATGACGAAATTGGGGGTGGACGCATCCGCCTGCCAGACCTTGCAGAAGCAGCAGGAGGACGTGTTGGAACAGGTCTCCCAGTGGCGGACGGAGACGGCAGGGGTTAACTGGGACGAAGAGCTGACCAATATGATCATGTTCCAGCAGGGATACAGCGCCTGCTCCCGCTGCCTGACGACCATGGACGAAATGTTAGACAAACTCATTAACAGCACCGGCGTGGTGGGAAGGTAAGGTGAAATGAGATGCGCATAGCCAGCTTGCACATGACGAATCGTTATTTGAAGCAGCTCAATCGGACCTTTGAGGAAAAGACCAGGCTCATGGAGCAAAGCGATGGAGACAGGATTCACCGCCCCTCGGACGACGCAGTGGGCTACTCGAAATTCCTTCGCTACAGCGGATCGCTGACGGAGAATACCCAGTACCAGACGAATGTCAAGACCGCCGTTTCATGGATGAAGAATTCTGACGCGGCTTTGGCGGATATGACGAAATGCTTCTCCACTATTGTGGAAAAGTCTAATGCCGCCCAGGGGACTAATACGCTTTCGGACATGAAAGCCATTGCCGGCGAGATGAAGGTTATGGTGCAGCAGGCGGTGGCGGATGCCAACACGCAGGTGGATGGCCGTTACCTCTTTTCCGGACAGTCGGATTTGGTAAAGCCTTATACCATGTCCACCAAGCTGTTTGACCGAGGGCTTGCCAAAACCCTAGACGATAAACAAACCTCGTTTTTCAACAGCGGGACGGGTGACTCCGTGACTTCTTCCTCGGGAGGTATTTCTCAGATGCTGGCCATGAAAGGCAGCGACAACAATACCTATTACCTCAACACCAAGACGGGCAAGATCTATTCGAAAGAATTCATGGACAAAGGGTACGCGGACAAAATCGCCGCAGGGCAAACGACCGTACAGGCCGGTGACGAGGTCGGCACTTTGGCCGGTTGGTCAGGCGCGACGCCTACGGAGACCGTTTCCAAGTATTTTGACAGCCAGGGGGTCATCAAAACGCCGGTGACGTCGCCCGGTTCTGTCATGGTGAATGGGCAGACGGTCAACTTGAATTTTGAGACCATTAAGCAAAATATTGTCACTTATCAGGGGGATCGCAAGAATTTCTCCATGGTCAAGGAGAACGGCGCGGAACAGCCTGCTTCCGATGAAGTCAATGCCAACGGCGTGGACATCATGGGGACCAGCATCTTCGATGATCCCAGCTCCGGCAATGAGTCTTCCGGCGCGGCGGCCTTTAACGACCTTTTGACCGTGGTCGCCAAGACGGAGCAGGGGGATTCCGCCTGGGAGTCCTCAGACGGCAAAACACTGGCCAATAACGCGTTCAATATCGTCAACAACGCTGAGTCGAAGTTGGCGGCCCGCCAGCAGGTGTATACATCCTGTCAGGACATGCTCACCACCATGAATCAGTCCATTACTTCCGATATCACTGACGTGCACTCGGCGGATGTGGCCAAGCTGGCGGTGGAACTCATGCAGGCCCAGACGGTCTACAATCTCTCCCTCTCCGTGGGGTCGAGAATTTTGCCGCCGACGCTGGCAGATTACCTTTAATTGATGTATAATGTTGGCGTAGGAAAAACGCCCGCTTCTCTGCTGTGACGGAGAAGCAGGGCTAAACCTTAAGGAAGGGGGAGCCAGGATGCTGTATCTTAATATACGTCAGACGCTGCCGCAGATCGGGGTACATTCTGAGCTGGCTACCTTATCCACGCACATCAAGCAGCCCACTTCCCACGGTGACTATCGTCCGGCACGCTCCGGGCTGGGGTACAGTCAGGTGCGGATTGATGTGGACACGTATCCCAGCCGCCATTCGTACGGTTTTTCCACCATGGATGACTTTACGAAGCAATATGGCGAACAGGGGAAGGCAGATATTCGGGAAACGACTTCGGCCTACACGCAGTCGGCGTGGGCCATGATTGAGAATGCGGCGAAAAAAGGCCACGACGAGATCGCGGCCCAGGCCCACCAGAAGCTTTCGGCGGAGGTGGCCAAGCAGCGCTATATCGTGGCGGCTGCCATCCCTGATCCCATTGTCACCGTGCATCCTTCCGAGCTCCACGGCAAGGCGGATTTGGGACATCAGGCCATCAGCTTGGAGGCTTCCGCCAAGGCGGATGTCACCTATCATCCGGGAAAGTTTGAAGTCTATGTAAAGCAGCAGGGATCGATTCGAAGATGGGTCACGGAAGGCCGTTACGATATTTACGCATAGCGAGGAGATCAGCCTAAATGAAAAAGATCAATACGGCCCGCTTCGGTGAGCTCAATATACAAGAGGATAAGATCTTCCATTTCGCCGACGGGCTGCCGGCCTTTGAGGGTGAACACCGTTTTATCATCCTGCCTTTCGACGACGACAGCCCATACTCTTTTCTGCAGTCCGTCGAGACCCCGGAACTGGCGTTTTTGATGACGGTTCCTTTCGTATTTTTCCCCGATTACGAATTCGTCCTTGAAGATGACGTCATGGCGGCGCTGACGATCAAGGGATCGGAGGATATGCAGGTATATACGCTGGTTACGATTCCCGGCGGAAATATCAAAGAAATGACGGCGAATCTCATGGCGCCGGTGGTCATCAATAAGGAGACCCGGGAGGCCAAGCAGGTCGTCCTGGATAAGAGCCAATACACGACGAAACATCGGCTGTTTCCTCCGAAGGAGGATGCCTGATGCTGGTACTGACGAGAAAGCCTCGGCAGCAGATCATGATTGGCGATCATATCGTCGTCAACGTGGTGGAAGTGCAGGGCGATAACGTCCGCATCGCCATCGAAGCACCCCGGGAAGTCAAAATTTACCGCGGCGAAATCTATCGGGCCATTCAGGAAGAAAACCAGAAGGCGGCGGCCCCACCGCAGGATTTGGATCTGAGTCAGCTGCCGAAAGGATAACGGCCATTTATCCGTGGCTTGCCACGGGTTCAAGGAAAGATAAAGCATTATTCTATGGAGGGATACAAAATGATTGGAAGAGTACAGGACGTTATGTCGGCGGCCATTGTGGTCGGGGCGGCGGAAACGGCCGGGTCGACAGCGGCTTCGGCAGCAAATTCGGCAGATTTTGCTGATTCGGCCGGAGATGGCCGGACGGAGGCACAGGGCGGATCGACACAAAAGGCCGCGGTAAAGCAGGTTGTAAAGGAAAAGAAACAGGCTGAGCAAGCGAATCCGCAGCGGGTGAGAGAGACGTCCGAGAAAAAGATGGACGAGAACTCTGTCAGCCTGATGACAAAAGAACTTAACGAACTGATGAGCCGCATTAACTGCAACCTTCAGTTCCGCTACCACAAAGATGTAGATGTCATGTCGGTGCGGATGCTCGATAAACACACCGGGGAACTCATCAAAGAAGTGCCGCCGGAAGAAATGGTAAAGAACATCGCGAAGGCCCGGGAGTGGATCGGCGCATTCTTGGATCGCAATGCTTAAGGGCTGAGGAGGATATATCATGGGAGTCAACGGAATTTATGGACTGAGCGGATCGGGCTTAGACATTGAGTCTTTGGTCAAAGTCGGTATGCTCGGCAAACAAAAGCAGTACGATAAGCTCCATAAACGGGAAATCAAGGCGGAGATGGAAAAGGAAATCTTCGCCGGCATCTATAAAGATCTCTTCGCCTTTAAGTACAAGACCTTGTCCGATTATAAATTACAGTCGAACATGAGCGCCATGAAAGCCTCGTCCAGCGATTCTTCCTTCGTCACCGCGAAAGCCAACGGCGCGGCGGTTCCCATGCCCCATACGGTCAAGGTCAATACATTGTCTTCGAACGCCTATCTCTTGACGGAAGGGACAATCAAGCGTGCGAACACGACGGCGAACGGCGGGAAAAGTATTCAGCTGCGGGACAATGTGTTTAAGAACCTGACGAAGAATGCGGATGGAACCTATAATTACACGGATCAGAATAATGTGGTACACAACAATGTGGCTGCAGACGCCAAGGCCATCAGCTTCACCCTGAATGGAACAGATCAAACACTGACTACAGAGGAAGCGAAAAAGAACACCGTTTCCTATACTTTTGAAGAGCTTTATAATGGAAAGACTTACAATGACTTGGCGGCGGATATCAACGCAAAGGGAACAGGCATCACCGCGAGCTATGACGCTACCACGGACGCCTTCTCTCTTTATAACAAGACGTCAGGGAAAGAGTCCGGCATTAAGCTGACCATGGCGGCAGCTGCCGACGGCGGTGAGAATGCGGCGCAGCTCTTCAATAATTTGGATTTTGTTCAGTCGAAGAGCGGCAAATTGGTAGAGGATCCCGCAGGAATGACCCCGCCGGTTTACAAAAAGTTTAACTTTTCGGCGGGCAATGAGAAAGGGTGCATGGGTGCCGACGGAGAAGTCGAAATCGACGGTAAGAAATATAAAGGCATCAAGAACAATACCTTGAACGTGGGCGGCGTGTCGTATAACTTCCTGCAAAAGACTACGGGAACGGCTACCGTAACCGTTTCCCAAGATACGGATAAGATTGTCGAGAACGTCAAGAAGTTCGTAGAGGACTACAATAAGCTCATCGACGACCTTTCTGAGAAGTACAATACCAGCAGCTGGAACTATAACACCAGCTCGGATTATGAACCTCTCACCGAGTCGGAGAAGTCCGGCATGACCCAGACCCAGATTGAGGAGTGGAACAAAAAGGTCAAATCCGGCCTGCTGTACCACAATAAGATCATCGGCAATATGCTCACTGCCATGCGCGAAGCCATCTCGACCCCGGTGAAGAGCGTGGAGGGCAAGTACAATTCCGCCTCTTCCATCGGCATTACTTCCTCGAATAATAAAGGACATTTGACTCTCGACGAGGATAAATTGAAGAAGGCTTTGGCGGAAGAGCCCGACTGCGTATATAAAATCTTTGCCAACGACCAGGATAATTATTACGGGGCGGATGCGAACAAGAAACATGAGTATATCCGAAACGATGACTATCAGAACCGGGGCATCATCAACCGCCTCTATTACAACGCCATCGACGACGGCATTAAGAAGGTTAAGGACTATGCCGGTGTTTCGGCGGACGGCAAGGATGAGACGACGCTGGGCAAGAAAATTAAGCGTTTCAAGACCGATCTGGATACTTTCAAAGATAAGATGGACACGTATAAGTCGCGTCTCTTCAAGAAATATGACGCCATGGAGACCTTGATCGCCCGCCTCAATTCCATGTATAATACGATTTTCGGCGGCTCTAAGTGATGACCGTCAAAAGCAGGGGGAAGCAGTATGGTAAATGCCGCGGAAGCGTATAAAAGACAGCAGATCCTGACGGCGACGCCGGAAGCGCTGACCTTGATGCTTTACAACGGCGCCCTTCGCTTCATGACGGAAGGGCGGGAAGCTTTGGAAAAGAAAGATTTTGAAGAGGCGAATACCGCTCTGCAAAAAGCCCAGAATATCATCACCGAATTTCGCGTTACCCTGAATATGGAATACGATATTGCCCATCAGCTCATGCCGTTGTATAATTACGTGTATGACCGCTTAGTGGAAGCGAATCTCAAGAGTGACGTAGAGAAGATCGACGAAGCCAAGCATATCATTTCCGAGCTTCGGGATGCGTGGGCGAAGGCGATGGTCAAAGCGCGGAAGGAAAAGGGGCAGTAAAATGGCGGAGCGCACGGCGCAATCCCTGTGGCAGCAGTTTTTAGCGCTGACCCAGGAGATGAAGAAGTTCATCGATAAGGATGACGTGGACATGTTCTTTGATCTGGCCAAGCAGCGGGAGACTGTTTTCCGCTGGATTGAGGCGCTTCCTGCCGATGACTTTCGCGGGACATCGGAGGGGGAAGCCCTTTTGGCGGAGCTGAAGCCTCTTGATCTTGCTATGCAGCAGGCGGCCAAGCGCTGGCTTAACACCGCCCGGCACCGCAGCGAGTCGGTGGAAGCCTATACCCGGGCTTATGATTTCGACGAGGCGCCGACGCTGATGCGCGGTTTCGACAAGGCGTACTGATTTTACGGATCGAAAGCCCTAAAGCACAAGATTAGAAAAATTTTTGAAAAATTTTTCGTCGAAGGCTTAAGAAAATCAAAAATCATCCGATATAACGGGTGATAAGAGGATAATCAGTGAGATCCGAGGCTGGGGGACGGAACGGACCGCTAGCACCCGGACGGAAATCGGCAGCGGAACTCACTATTATAAAGTTAAAAGCGGGCAGGGATGCCCGTAAAGAAAATCTATATAAACCAGGGAGGAATTTACATTATGGCAATGGTAGTAAAGAACAACATGTCGGCGGTCAACACTCTGAACATCCTGAACAGGAACTCCAACGCGCTCGCCAAGAGCCTGCAGAAGGTTTCGTCCGGGATGCGGATCAACAGCGCGGCGGATGACTCTTCGGGCTATGCGATTTCCGAGCGTATGCGTGTCCAGATCAAATCCTTGGATCAGGACAACCGCAACACCCAGAACGGCAACAGCCTGATGCGCGTTGCTGAAGGCGCTGTCTCCAGCACCGTTGACATCCTGAAGACCCTCAAAGAGAAGGTCATCAACGCGGCCAACGATACCAATACGGACATCGACCGCAAGACGATCCAGAAGGAACTCGATCAGTCCATCGACCAGATCGATGACAATGCCAACGTCACTTACAACGGCAAGTATCTTGTTGATGGCTCGCACAACAACAAGACGACGACGACTTCGACGTCGCTGACCAATGAGAGCATGAGCAAGGATACGACGGGTGCTTCCGCTCTGACGGATCTGCAGAATCGCAACGGCGAGGCTCTCTACATCCACAGCACGGATCAGGTGACGGTTTCCTACGTTCGGCAGGGCCAGACCTACATCACGACCTTCCAGGTCGGCAGCAATTCGTTGGAGGAAGTCCTTAAAAAGGTCGCCTACAACGGGGTTAACACCCTGAAGGAAGCGCTGTCTTTGGCGAACGCTACGGCGAAGATCGGCCTCGATGGCTCGGGCAATACGGTCTACACGGCTGACATGGGTTCCGCGATCACGATGACGGCGACGACCAGCGGCACGGACGGTCAGATCTCCGGCTTCACGATGAGCATCACGGACAACACGGGCAAGATCAACAAGAACGCGAACTCTGTTCTCGATAACTTCTCCGAGTCCATCCGGGCCCAGAACAAGTCGGATGATAACTCCATCGTGCTCCAGGTCGGCACGAGAGCCAACCAGGCCATCAAGGTCGGCATGACGGATATGCGTTCCGTTGCTCTTGGTCTTAAGGGTACTGACGGTGTGACGCTGAACGTTTCGACGCAGGGTAAAGCCAACGCGGCGATCAACGTTCTTGACAATGCTCTCCAGAAAGCTCTGGATCAGCAGACGACCATCGGCGCCGTCGAGAGCCGCCTCGAATACACGAGCAGCAACTTGACCACGGCTTCCGAGAACGTCCAGAACTCCGAGTCCACGATCCGCGACGCCGACATGGCGAAGGAAATGACGGAATACACGAAGAACAACGTTCTTCTGCAGGCCGCTCAGTCCATGCTGTCTCAGGCGAACCAGAACTCCAGCTCGGTTCTCAGCTTGCTCCAGTAATCTGGACTACCAGACTTCAAAAGCCTCTCCCGCAAGGGAGGGGCTTTTTTCTGTGTTTTTGCCGGCGGTAAAGGAAAACGGCGGTTCATGGCGAATAGAAATATCATGTGAAGCAGCACAAAACTAAAAAGGAGAAAGAGGCGAACTTGATGATCCATGTAGCTTACGCGGTCCATGATGCCTCGGGAGGGTACAGTAAATTCGCGGGGGTCAGCATAGCATCGCTTCTCCATAAGACGAAAGAAAATGTGACCATCCATCTTCTCGGGGATAAGACGCTGAGCCGGGAAAATCGCGCGCGCTTTCAGGAGACGGTGACTGCCGCGGGACAAACGATTTGTT
>ERZ773042.39-NODE-39-length-92191-cov-4.528121_pt1 | contig 92191 bp, 89 predicted proteins | sample MGYA00511664_ERZ773042 | MGnify/ENA primary metagenome ERZ773042 (study PRJEB29015, sample SAMEA2737984) | human oral metagenome | biome: human oral; feature: human-associated habitat; material: dental | place: China | collected 2036 ... | reverse complement strand
TGTCCTCTCTCTTTTTATTTATTTTTGTCACATATGTTTTACTACATTACACTCAAGAATTCAATTTCTCCCGATTTTGCCACTTGAGTGACTGTTTTTTCGAAAAAATGCAATAAATGTTAAAAAGCAGAGAAAGCTCTTGATTTTCCCTTGCAGATTCTCACACAAATAAAAAAAGGCACCTTGGCGGTGCCTTTCACTGTAAGCAAAAACATTTTATAATCAACCTACGTGGTGCTTTACATAAATATTCAAAAACGTTATAGCAATCGCAAGCAGAATCGTAACAACCATGTTAATGTTCCTACGACGTTTATTTTTTGAATTAAGATATACATCCATAAAACATAACGCAAGCAAAAAATAAATCCTTCCTACTCCGGGTTCATCTATTGTAGGTGGATTGGCTATAATAAGACCTATAAAAATACCATATCCCTTATCAAGAAGCCTTCTGATTCTATCTTTATATTTCTCCATCTTAATACCTTTTTATTCCCACAAGTGTTCTAACTGTTCTATAGGCTACACGTGATCTTCTTCTATAATGTTTGACGTATTTAATCGTAAGCCTCAAACCATGTTTATTCGTATTAGGTATAATACTTCCAGCAATTCCTGCTGCAGTAAAAAAGGCTGCTGCTTGAGGTGCCGCCGCCGAAGCATAAGACGACAATATAATTATAGCAGCAATAAAAGCTCCTAATTTACAAAATTTTCCAATTAAATCCCTTAACCTAGCATACGACACATACTTATATTTATAAGATGTTTTTGAAAAAAGAACTACATCATCTATTTTTACCTTTTTTTTAGTATATGTTGAATATACTGTTTTTGTTTTTTTATTATATATTACGCTATTCTTTTTTTTGTTTTTGACATCACTTACAATAACTGCTCTAGTTTTCTTTGTATCTTTTATTTTTAATATTTCTTTTTCGCCACCTTGAATTACATGGTAAGTATTTTTACCCACCTTTAAAATTTTTATTGCATCTACGGTATTATTTTGATTAGCTATTTCTTTACCTATTACTTCTCCTCTTATAGGTATAACACTTCCCGTGAATGCAATAGTTAATATTAAAATCATAGCCACTACTTTAACGTATGATTTTTTAAAATATTGATACATTTTTCTCCCCTTTAATATCAAGAAAACAACTAGCCAGAAAATTATAACATACCAATTAAATACATTCAATGCAATTTTTTGAAGTTTTTCTTAGTTGTCTCTTAGTTGTCAAGACATATGTTACACTTTGAGAAATACTCGGATACTATTTCATTAGGACTTTTAAAATTAAGACTGTTCTTAGCTGTGCTATTATATCTTTGCATATGCTTTTTTACAACCGTTTTCAGCTCTTTTTCACTTCTAAATATTTTTCTACCATAGAGTATTTTCCCATCTTCTCTATGACTTCGTTCTACTTTTCCATTTTGCCATGGTGAATATGGTCTTGTTCTTTTTATCTTCATTCCCAAATACTCAGCAACTAATTGAAATCTTGTTTTTCTATTGGTCTTTTCTGCGTCATTTACAAATTCATATCCATTATCTACTTGTATTGTATTTATTTTAAATCCCATATTCTTTTCTAATTCAAGCAAATATTTGCTTGTTTCATAGGTGCTTTTTTCTTTGACTATTTTAAGAACCCTTTTTCTGCTATATTCATCTATTGCAGTTATTTGATAATATCTATCTCCATAGCTAGGAAATCTTACGCATTCTTCCGGCACATATTTGATATCTACCTGTACTTTATCGCCAGGGTATCTACCATCCATTCTTTCATACTTTGTGTAGCTTTTACGATGTATTTTCGGCTTTATATAGCCCCTCTTTCGTATTTGTTTACACATACTTCCAAAACTTCTTGTGTATCCATTTCTCTTGCATCTCACATATACTTCTGCAAGACCATATATACCATTACGCTTGAGTATACGACGAATTAAGCCAAGTTCTTCCTCATTATGGGCATTTGGGCTCTTGTGCGGTTTTCTTGATTTTAAGGCAAGACTTCGTACATCTCCATCATATTTTTTTAATTGGCGATATACAAACTGCCTATTGGTATGATACCGTCTAACTGCTCGAGTTACGTCATATTTTAAAGCATATTCACATAAACGCTGGCGGAAACGCATTTCTTCGGTTATACTTTTCATGAGAGGACTCCTTTAGTACTTGAAAGTTTGTGGTAAAACCTATTGTACCAAAGTTCCTCTCTTTTTTTATTTATTTCTGTAACATATGTCTTATCACATTACATGTTTTTGTAAAGCCCTCTAAAATCCGTCTTTTTAAGGTATATTTCGATATATTTTATTGTATTTTTCTATAGCCTGTTCTTTTTACCACTGAAACCTGTCAAAATCCAGAACAGAATAAAGCCGGAGACAAGGCTAAGTACATATCCACCTATGTTAGGGAAATCTCCGGTATTCGGTTTGTCAGGTGTTTTTTCATTGTTTACATCAAAATGCTGAATTTCAGAGGTATTCTCTACATTTATCTCTACCGGACTTGAAAGCCTCTCGTATCCTTGTGGCGCTTTCTCCTCAATAATCGTGTATCTACCTTCCTTTATCCCTTCAATTCTATGTGGATTCCCATCGCTGATCCATCTGTCAACAATTTTCCCATCGGAATCCTTGAGCAGAAGTTCCGCACCGCTTAGTGAATGCTTCTTGCCATTGCTAAGCGTAAGCTTTGATATTTCAAGTTTAATCTTCGCATTGTTTATTTGCGATTCATATAAAAACTCTCTTTCACCGTCGGTACCGGTCACTATAGTGTCTCCCTCGGTGCCTTTAGCCTCAATTCTGTGAATCTCCTCGCTTATAGCATATCCATCCGGAGATTTGGTTTCCTTCAGTTCATAAATTCCGGGAAGCAAACCGGCTTTTTCTGCAATTCCATCCTCACCTGTAATCAGGTTTTCTACTTGGGCTTCTTCAAACTTATTGAGCACTTTTCCATCTGCATCGGCGATTCTCTTCAAATCAAAATGAGCTCCGGCAAGAGGCTTTGCATCGCCCTCACTTAACTTCTTAACTCGCACTCTAATTGTTTGTTCCCTCTCCTCGAAGTTTGGAACTTCGTACTCACTGATGGATAGCTTGCCATTCTCATCCTTGACAGGTTTTAGCTTAATTGTCTTTACTTCTTTATTAATCCAAAAGCCTTTAGGTGCCTTGGTTTCGCTAATTCTATAAGTTCCTACAGGAAGCAGCGGCTTACCATCGTCATCTGTGTAGAGTTCATCGCTTCCATCCTTTAGATGTGAAGCATCCAGCTTTACCTGTCCTTCTTTATCAGTGATAAAAATCCATTTCCTCTCTAAATTCCCCGGTTCATCGTCCAGACTTGCGAAATATTCAACTGTAAACTCAGCGCCTGCTAAAGAAAGTGTCTTGTCTTGATTACTTTCTGCCGCCTTCTTTTTAATCAAGACATCAATCTTTGCAGCTAGGGGCTCGTCATTTGATCTAATCACAAATTTCTCATTTGCCTTAACTTCAAACTCATGTTCATTTGGATCCAAGCCCATATTGCCTGGCGCACTTATCTCCTTAGCTTTATACCGGCCCGGTTTCAGCGACTTAGTATCTGTATTTCCATCTTTATCTGTGACCAATTCAGCGACAAGCCTTCCATTTGAATCCAGTACGTGATAGATTGCGCCGGCGAGACTGTATATCTTAGGACATGTGCTGAAAAGCTTTGATCTTCCGCCGGTTTCCTTCTTGAGTTCAGCTGTTCCCTCTAGTGGGCTTAGTGTAAATAAAACCTGCGACTGTTCAGCACTGGAACCTTTATAATAGAGTCCTTTCCCGACAAATTTCCCCGCATTTTCATCTGCGTATCTTCTTGCCTCTGCTATTACGTTTCGCTGAATTTCTCGATCAGCACCTCTCATAGAGTACATTTCATCAACACGCTTATCTGTAAAACATCCCTTGTGTCCATTCACATTCATCCATACCCAAGCCTGAAGCAGTGCCGACTTGGTGTACTCGTCGATACTCGCGCCTCTAATGCTCTCAATCCCCAGTGCAGTTTTAGTTATCACATCCTGCGGAAGATAATCCAAAGCATCCTCAACATTCTTTAGCGAATCCTTCGATGGAGCCGACGGCTGGACGCAATAAACCGTCTCGTTACTACTGTTGACAAAATCATGAGCGGCATGCCCTATCCACGCCCCATTATCCGTTGAAATCAGATACTCATTGTTCCCCGATCTCTTCGTCATATCCGTCTGTGCACTTGCGCTAGGCGGAAGTGCCAGTTGCACCATCAAAATGGACATCACAAGCACCGCAATCACCAAACTTCTTAATCTCTTTACCCTTATTGTTCTCAAAATTACCTCCTTTTTGGGTACGAAAAAAGGAGCAGTACCACAGGCACTACTCCTCTTCGTTACACTTATTTTACGATATCATATTATCACTTGATTCGTCCCCGGTCAATCGAATCGCAGATTTCCCCAAAGACAATCACAACTTATTTTCCGTCCTATATATATCTATAAATATACATAACTTTGACAGTTTCACCCATAACTATGCACAATAGTAATAAGAAACCTTAACAAAATTATCACATAAGCCGTGTATACTCATAATTGTCAAAAGAGCATACGCCAATAACAGTTTCTTTTGAACGTTCTTTCTTAATAATAACATCGCACCAAAGGGCTTCGGGTTACCGAAGCTTTTTGGATTTTTTGTGCAAGCCTTTTGACATGCTCTATTTTTCAAATGGAAACTTGTAATCCAAATTGTACTTATCTCTAACTTCGATGAACTCCTTCTGAACAGCTTCACCGATAGGAACTCCCTTATCCTTGCGGAATACCGATGTCATATAGGCCTTTTCACCGGCTGTGTAGATTCTGTCGTGACCGGGAGCCTTCTTTGATGCTCTTAGTTCTCTCATGATATCTCCACAAGTCTTACGGAATTTCTTTTCGCCAACAAAGAAATCAGGATTTATAACCATGAAGAAGTGGCCAAGTCCATAAGGTCTGCGATTTCCGTCTGCATCAAAACCGGAAAGGGCCTTTAGAAAATGTCCTCCCTGAAGCGCTGCTGAAAGAACCTCGACAACGGTCGCATAGCTATATCCCTTGTATCCGGCAAGTTCCTCACCTATTCCGCCGAGAGGTGCAAGCGCAGCTCTTCCGCTGGTCAAAGCCTCTAGAATATCCTCGCTATCCGTCATAGCCTCACCGTTTCTTCCGATAACCATACCGGATGGCGTATCCATACCACAGCGTGCGAAGTACTCAATCTTTCCCCTCTGAGTGATTGAAGTTGCACAGTCTATGCAGAACGGGAACCCCTCATCTGTAGGAAGTGAGAATGTCAAAGGATTTGTTCCAAGCATATTCTCGACACCGAAGGTTGGCGCAATCGAAGGTCTCGCATTCGTTCCCGAAATACCAATCATTCCCTCATCAGCAGCCATTCCGGTCCAGTAGCCCGAAATTCCATAGTGTGTTGAATTTCTGATAGCCGCCATACCCATGCCGTAAGTCTTCGCCTTTTCGATTATTGACTTCATTGCCTTGTGAGAAGCGACCATACCCATACCATCATGAGCATCGACAACCAAAGTTGTTGGAGTATCTTTGATTACCTCGTATTCTGTTACAGGCTTTTGTATACCTGCATTGATTCTATCTATATAAATAGGCTTAAATCTATTGCATCCGTGGCTTTCGATTCCGCGTCTATCGCTCTCTAGAAGGACATCTGCACATATTCCGGCGTCGTCCTCCGGCACCCCAACTGCCTTAAACGCATCAATCATAAAATTCTCTACTAAATCCCAAGCTACATAGGGCCTTGTTTCAGGGTCCTTTTCAATATTTAACGATGTTACCTGTGGCATACCGACCTCCTGCTACTAAGCTATTAATTGATATTTATATTATATCACTTGCGTCCGTCAAAATATACATATTTGACATCAAAGCGAAATAGTGCTAACTTTTTTATACAATCAAAGAATGGAGATTTCTATGGAAACACAGTTTTCACGTACAGAAAGAATATTGGGCAGGGAATTTACTCAAAAGCTATCCAATTGTAGAGTTGCAATCTTCGGTATCGGAGGTGTAGGCGGCTACGTTATGGAAGCTCTCGTCCGCTCGGGAATAGGCTGTATAGACATCGTGGATAACGACACGGTAGCCCTCAGCAATCTGAATCGCCAAATTATAGCAACTCATAGCAGTGTCGGCAAAAACAAGGTCGACGCGGCAGAAAATAGAGCTAAGGATATAAACCCTGAAATAATAGTAAATAAGCACAATGTCTTCTATCTTCCAGATTCGAGATATGCATTTGATTTTCAGAGCTTTGACTATATCGTCGATGCCATAGATACGGTTTCTGCAAAGCTTGATTTAATAGAAAAGGCACAAGAGTACGGGGTTCCTATAATTTCAGCCATGGGATGTGGAAACCGCTTTGATCCGACAAAGCTTGTCGTTACAGACATATACAAGACAGAGATGGATCCCCTAGCAAAGGTAATGCGCAAGGAACTAAAAAAACGCGGTGTTAAGAAGCTCAAAGTCGTTTACTCTACGGAGGAACCACTTAAAACTGTCGATTTTGATGAAAGCTGCTGCGATGCAGCAAGTCTAACTCAAGAAATGCAGTCAGTCAAAACAAAAGCTAGATCAGTTCCCGGCTCAACTGCTTTTGTCCCATCAGCAGCCGGTTTGATAATAGCTTCGCAAGTTGCTTTTGATCTAACCGAGGAGCTTAGAAAATAAATCAAAAAGCACAAAATCCCTTATCAGTCCGATAAGGGATTTCTCATTATTCTACTCTAAAGTGTGATGTCGCCTTCGATTACACGCATATCGTATGGTTCGTACTTAACATTTCTGTACGCCTCAATGTCGAGATTGTAATCCATAACTCTATCGTCCCAATCCGAATGAATGTCACCATTCTGCTTGATAATCAAATCGTAGAGTATAGCATATGTCTTGCCATCCTCCTCGTCCTTCTCAAGGATTGTGCTATATGGAAGTGTCTTGTGGTATGTTAGCTCAAGCCCCTTGTAATCGTAGTGGAATCCACAACGCATTCTACACCCGTCAAGCCCCTTGTATTCTGCAAACTGCTCGAGATCAGCGATTATAGGGTCGCTTTCGGTATCGTACAAATTCTCCAAAGTTGTCGCGGTATAGTCGTAGCGGAACTGAACAGGCACACCGTACTTGAGCCAGCGTTGTACATAGCCCTCGAGCTTGTCAGATGGATAATCCTCGTAGAGCACGCAGTTCACCCTAGTTTGAACTGCAAGCTTCGAAATCAGTTCATCGCTGGACTCCGTAACATAACGTCTCAAATGTCTAGATACATTGATACAAGTTATCTTATCCTTGTTATGCTCAGTGAATGCGATTATATCATCTTCCGTCTGCCCCTCAAAAACCGGTAATGTACTGTTTATGAACACTCTATGCGTAGTTGGAACTGCATCAAGCAGTGTCTGAAGCGCCTCTCTATCTGCAAAAGGCTCACCGCCGGTGAACACGATATCACATTCCGGCGTAATCTCGTCCATCAGCTTGAGTGATTTTACTATTTTATTTACATCAAAGCCTGTAGTATCTGCATATTCTCCTTTGTTAATACAAAATGGGCAATGATTTCCACAGTCGTAAGGCGTGAATACAGTTATCGTTGCTCCGCCTTTTCTTGTCTTATATGGGTATATCATCTTTCGTCTTTCGTAAAATTACTAAACTTTCCTCTTCATAATATCTGTAAAATCATCTTATCACAAGATAATATCTTTGTCATTATACACCAAAATGGTTAAAACAAACATTAGTATTATAACCTCTGTGAACCAAAATTGTCAAATCAATATTTCACCGAGTTGTCTTCGGTTCGTCAAAACGAACTCATTAAAAGTCGTATTTTTCGGGCTTAATGCACACAGCTACGTTCCAAAGCGAGATGAGATTTTATCAAAAATCGTCATGATTATGAGTTCAAGATTTCATGCATAAAAATTCTCCTCACATTTTACTTTTTGTTTTTACTAATATAAAATAAAATTGCATTTTGTTTTAAAGAATTTGGAGGAAGTGAAGTAAGTATGGAATCACTACGTAAAAAACTGCCGGGCATATTGGTCTGCCTAGTCATTGCGATTCCGTCCTACCTGCTCGGCAAGTTTTTGCCTGTGGTCGGCGGAGCGATTTTTTCTATTTTAATTGGTATGGTCATAGCCACATTTTGGAAAGAAAAAGGCAAGGCTGCCCCGGGCATAAAGTTTACATCAAAGTTTGTGCTCCAGCTCGCTGTTGTTTTACTAGGCTTCGGACTGAACCTAAACGTCATCATGCAGACAGGAAAGCAGTCGCTTCCTATAATAATCTGTACGATTGCAACGTCACTCATAACCGCCTTTGTTCTTCACAAGGCCCTCTCGATTCATAAAAACACATCCGTGCTCATAGGTATCGGTTCATCGATATGCGGAGGCTCCGCTATCGCAGCCACTGCACCCGTAATCGATGCAAATGACGAGGAAGTGGCACAGTCGATATCGGTAATATTCTTCTTTAATGTACTCGCTGCGATAATATTCCCTATCTTAGGCAAGGCAATCGGTTTTGATACTCTGTCAGGCGACGCATTTGGAATATTTGCAGGAACTGCGGTAAATGATACTTCTTCAGTAACTGCAGCAGCTGCCACATGGGACAGCATGTGGAGTCTAGGCACACAAACCCTTGACAAGGCAGTAACGGTCAAACTGACGAGGACACTTGCTATCATCCCTATCACTTTGGTTTTAGCTATTCATCGAGCAAAGAAGGAGCAGGCAGCTTCGGGCAACTCAGACAAGAGATCGAGTTTCAGTATAAAGCGTGCCTTTCCAATGTTCATCTTCTATTTTGTTCTCGCATCGCTTATAACCACAATCGCAGTCAATCTAGGTGTAAGTGCAGATCTCTTTGTGCCGCTAAAAACCCTAAGCAAGTTCTTCATCGTTATGGCGATGGCGGCTATAGGGCTGAACAGTAACATCGTAAAGCTCGTAAAAACAGGCGGCAAACCGCTAATTCTCGGAGCCTGCTGTTGGGTAGCAATCACTGTTGTGAGCATAATTATGCAGCATTTGATGGGTTTGATATAAATGACATACTATTTATTAACATGTAAGCATGTAACGGCGAATACCTTCATATTGAAATCAAAGTTAACAACTAAATTGTAATTGAAAAATAGGCAAACGGGAATCTGACTTTATGTAGCAAAATAGGTGAAAATATATTGCCGTTTGCCTCTAACTTATTTTCTATCTTCTTTTTCCTTTACATATTGCTGAATAGCATCACATACGTACTGTGCTGTTCCTTCTCCAAATTTATTTAAGTTAGTTTTAAATTCTATATTTTTAACATATCCATAACCAATGCTTGAAAATACACCTATTTGACAATCAAAACAGTATTTACAAAGATGCTTATGAAGCTTCTCTGCTAAAACTACATTTTCTATAGATGTAGCCTTAAGCCCTTTAGATATATTCTTAGAAAAAGCAAAGAATATTTCGTTAAAACCATCAGTCAATTCTTTTTCCTTTCCCTTTTGTTTTTCAATGGCTTCTTCAATAGCTTCTTTCCCGTACATATCTATTGCAGCTTGCTTGTATTTTTGATTATCTTGGTATGTGAACCCGTTAAATTTTTCTTTTGTTAACATAGTAACTCTCCTTTCTTGCGACTCAATTGTCTTCTCTAAAGTGTCTATCAATGTTAGAATCTTTTGTTTTTCTTTTCTCATTAAATTCAGCTGTATTCTTAGATGATTTAATATTTCGCCGTCTTTCTGTTTTAACAATTCCTTTATCGTTTTAAGAGGAAATCCCAGATATTTATAAAACAATATCATCTGTAAATACGACATATCCTCTTCAGAATAGTATCTATACCCATTTTCTTGTTTTTGAGGAGACAGCAAACCGATCTTATCATAATGATGTAAAGTGCGCACCGATACACCACTAATTTCACTGACTTTTTTGATCAAATACATTTAAACACCCCCAGACAATGAGAATTATAAACTATTACGTAATGTCATAGTCAATACATATTCTAAAATTATTCAAAAAATCCGCAGACAAGCCACGGATTCAAATCATACTAAAGATTTTTCTTAGTGAATTTTAATATTCATATGAGCCTAAAAATCTCTTATCAAATCTAGGCAAAGCTCAAGTGCCTTTACAAAAGAGTCCTTTCCCCAGCCGCGAACATCGTAGTTATCCAGATCCGCAAGTGAGTCAGCCGTAAATATTATCTGACCATAATCTGCATCTCTGAACCTTGCGCAGGCCGTCAGCGCAGAGCACTCCATATCCACCACAGTGCATCCCTCAGCTTTTCTCGCCTCAATCTTTGCAGGCGTTTCTCGAAAGAATGCGTCCGTACTCCAAGTGATACACTCGCTGTACTTTATATTTCGCCTTTTCATGCCCTCTTTGATGAGGTTTCTCATTTTCCCATCTAACTCTATAAAACGAGATGGAGCAGCGTAGTGAAATGATGTTCCCTCATCTCTTAAAGCCTTTGATGGAACAAGAAAAACATTTTCATCTATGTCTTCAAGCGCACCACAGCAACCTGATGCGAGTATCGTTTTGCAACCGTAGCCTATGAGCCAGTCCATGACCATAGTTGCCGCAGGAGCACCTACCGGAGCCTGGCAAAATGCTATTTCCTCACCCCTAACCTCTGTGACGTAAACGGGATATTTCTTTGTGAGCGAATCGTACTTTGCAATGCACTTTGCGCCTATTTCATCAGCATATCTATCTATACACTCGTCAAGAAATACATACACAAGTTTTTTCGGAAGCTCGATGTCGAGCCCCTCGTGTCTTGGCATTATGACTGCATTTTTGTCACTATCAAATTCTGCGAGTGCTATTTTCATCAAAGTGCTTTCGCCTGGCCTCTTTACCTCTTTAGGCATATAAAACTCCAATCTTTAGACTTTATACATAGTCGAAATCATCAGGACCCTTGAACCATGTTTTTCTTCCTGCATGGAATACGAATGATAAAACTGCAATTATCAAATATCCTATTGCAAAAGGTGAAAGCGGATAGAATCCGAGCGAAGCGCTGTGGATGAATCCAAAGCAAGAGAGAATATATCCCATTAATGCCGTTATTCCAACCTTATCTAGTCTCTTATCTATGACAAATGTCACCATGGTTCCAAGCAAGATACCAATTATTATGGCACCTGATTTTGTTGCAGGAACACCGTTCCACATTACACCGGCATCCTTTATCATCTGTGTAACATCAGCTGCGTACTCGTTTAGTCCTGAATTCTGAACTGCAGTCTGCAAATTCGCAAGGCTCAAAGCTCCTGTGACCTGAGTGTAAAGATAATCAGCTACCGGAGGAACCATTGCAACAGCAATTGCCGCATAGTGCTTTCTATCGTTATCCTTGAAAGCCTGAGCTACCATTACAATAGCACACCAAAGGAAGGTGATAGCGCACACTGCCGGCGGCACAACGCTATTTAGGAAGGTAAATAGTCCAAATATACCTGAAAGACCAAGCACTATTCCTGAAATTAGAGAGTAACCAACACCGGCCTCTGACTTCTTAAGACCCGCATGACCAAGCCATACAGTATTAGGAATCACGCCACCGCAAAGTGCTGAAATCATTGTACAAATTCCGTCTGCAAACTGAGCTTCACGGACATTGTAGTTGTCTCCTGCAGCATTTGATGCCTCTACATTATCAAGTGTTTCAATAAAGTTGTAGATTTCAACGGGTATGATAATTGTTAGGTAAGGTGCTACAATAGCAAATCCATCGATAAGGTGCTCGATACTATTTACAGGATTTGGGATATAGAATCCGATGCCACTAAAATCAGGCTGAATCCGGCCAAGACATAGCGCATATACTATTCCACCTACGATAGCAATAACTAGAGGTGGAATCTGCTTCGGGAACATATATCCACCGAATAGACCAAGGATTGCTACAAATAGAACTGGAAGTCCAATCATTGGATCTCCAAGAATATCGAACACACCCTGAGTTGCCATCCAGATAAATCCGATACCGGCAACCGTTCCAAGAAGAGCCGCTCTTGGAATTCTCTTCTTTAGCCAAGGTCCGATGATGCCTCCGCAGAATTCAACAAATCCACCGATGAAGCATGCTGCAACGCCGGCTGACCAAGCAAGCTCAGGCTTTCCCAGTCCAAAGTGAAGCGGCATGATTACACCGTAGAGGAATACGAACATGGCAGGTGTTGATACACCTGAAGGAAGAGCGGTTACATCGGCTCTACCTTCCTTTTTTGATAGCCTGCGTCCCATGAAAGCGTAGTAGATGCATCCGAGCATAAGACCTACGGACATTCCCGGAATAACTGCGCCGAAGACAATCTTGTCAGGCCACTTAAGAACGCCCGAAAGCGTTGCAATTACGATAAGATAGTTAACGATATTGTTTGTTACGAGATAGGTAATTCCACCGATATCTCCTCTTTTAAACCAAGGTACTAATGTTTTCTTGTCGTTCATTTTATTCTCCATTATGACAGTGCGTGTGCCACCCCTTGCAGCACAAATTATTTATTCTCTAGGTCTTCCCCTTTTGATTATTCCGCCTCAAGCTCGATGAATTCGAACTTTGTTACGTCGAAAAGCCCCATATCTGTGAGCTTTATCTCTGGAATTACTGCAAGCGACATGAAGGTCAAAGTCATGACTGGCTCAACGCTTTCGTTGACTCCAAGCTCCTCGTGAGCGAGCTTATGTATTGCCGAAAGCTTTTCATCGACCCATTCACCGCTTTGATCGCTCATAAGTCCTGCAATCGGCATCGGCATGCTCTCTATAACCTTACCGTCCTTGACGAGAACGATTCCGCCTTCCTGCTCTGCCAGTGCATTAATTGCAAATTCCATATCATCATCACTTGCTCCGACAGCGATTATGTTGTGTGAATCGTGTGCGATTGTTACTGCAATTGCGCCTTGCTTAATTCCATATCCTGCAAGGAAGCCATTTGCCACGTTTCCAAGTGCATGGTGTCTTTCTGCAACGCTGACCTTTACGATATCAATCTCCGGATTTCTAATGAAATCTCCGTCCTTATCTACATCTACAACAGCTGTAGCCCTCTTTGTTACTACGCCACCGGGAAGAATTTCAATTACGTTTACCTTGTTGCTCTTGAGCTTCATCTTGAGCTTTTCCTTTGAGAAATCGGCTAGTTGCACGCTACCCTTTACCGCATCGATTGAGTGTTTTTTGATTTCCGGCAGATATTTTCCATTATCCGCGCAAAGCTCGCCCTCTACCCAAACCTTGCCGACATTGAAATCCTTTAGATTGTCAAACAAAACGATATCGGCTCTGTAACCTGGAGCTATAGCTCCTCTATCTTTGATGCCAAAGCATTCACAAGCGTTTATTGTCGCCATTCTGAGAACTTCGATTGTATCTAGTCCTTCAGCTACGCACATGCGCAGATGATTGTCGAGATGTCCTTCTTTGAGGATAGTCTTAGGCTGCCTGTCATCCGAACAAAGAATGCAGCGCCTTGCATTATATGATGTAACCCCTTTTATCAATCTCTTAAGATCTTTGCACGCAGAGCCCTCCCTGAGCATTACGTACATTCCGCAAGCGATTTTGTTTTGCATGTCCTCTATTGAAGCACACTCGTGATCTGCAACAATTCTTGTTGAGGAATATGCATTTAGCGCCTTTCCTGAAACGCCTGGCGCGTGACCATCAACCGGTTTACCTGTTTCCTTTGAGAGCATTAACTTATCCAGGTCTCCATCCAGTGCCCCAATTACGCCAGGAAAATCCATGAACTCACCGATACCAAGGATTGCCTCGTTATCTATGAATTCCTTCATTTTCTCTGCATCAATAACTGCTCCTGAGTTCTCAAAAACAGTCGCTGGCACGCAGGAAGGCAGCATGTACTTAACATCAAGCTTCGTGTTCTTTGCTGCATCAATCATATAGCTTAGGCCAGTAAGACCACATACATTTACGATTTCGTGTGGATCAGCGATTATTGTCGTTCCCCCGTGTGGAACTAAAAGCTTGCCGAGTTCCTCTGGTGAAAGATAGGATGATTCAATGTGAATGTGGCTATCTATAAAGCCGGGAGCAGCATATGCACCCTCTGCATCTACAACATTTTTCGCCTCGTAATCACCGATTCCCGCAATCATGCCATCTGTCAGCGCGATATTTCCTTCAGTAATTTCTCCTGAGAAAACATTTACTATCTTGCAATTTTTGATTAAGGTGTCCGCAGGAACTCGTCCGGCTGCGACATCTATCAAATTCTTTAGACTTTCTTTTGTCATTTTATATGCCTTTCGTTTGCACTCTGATTTTCTTACTTAACCACTTCGATAATAGGATCAAAGCTTGTCAAATTAACGTAATCAACAGGACCTGCGTCTGTTATCGCGTAGTCTGGAATTGCTGTGATTGGAAGGAAGAACATGTACATCATTGGGTCCGGCAAATCAGAACCTAGGTCTCTAGCCGCCTTATCAACCAGCTTTTCACGAGCCGCTACCTCTTCAGGTTCAAGGTCTGTAACGATTCCGCCAACTGGAAGTGGTAGAAATTCCATTATCTCTCCGTCGCAAACAACTACTTGTCCGCCACCCTGCTCAATCAAATAGTTAGCAGCAATTGACATATCCTCTGCACTAGCACCCATAACCACTAGGTTGTTGTCATCCGGAGCAGCTGATGACGCCATAGCACCCTTCTTAAGCTTCCATCCTGAAGCAAATGCAAGTGACTTGTTTCCATTTCTACCAAAGCGCTCAAGAACTGATACCATTACCACGTCCTGAACTGCATCCGGCTGAACAATGCCGTCCTTAACCTCAAGAACTACATCTCTTCTCTTTCTCACGAAAGGACCCTTAACATCCATGGAAAGCACCTTTACCTTGCCTTCTTCGATAGGAGCCTTGAATTCAAAATCAGCCTTTGTTGTCAAATCGCACTTTAGCTTGCCCTTTAGAACCGTGCTTCTCTCTGGAGCCTTTAGCTCGTAGCTTAGCTTGTGGTTCTTAGCAACCATCTTTCCGTTTGTCATTACTTCGTCTACATCAAAATCATCTAGTGATTCGACAAAGAGAATATCTGCTATTCTTCCCGGACAAATTGAGCCAACAAGGTGATCGATGTGATAAGCTTCAGCGCTGTTTATTGTCGCCATCTGAATAGCTGTCATAGCATCAACTCCAGCCTTCATAGCAAGTCTAACGACATTGTCGAGGTGACCTTTGTTCAAAACGTCAGTTGCTGTAACGTCATCTGTACAGAAGCTGACTCTTCTAGCAAAGTAAGGATTTACCTCTGTCACTGCCCTGATGTTTTCCTCAAGGAAGTGAGTGACTGATGACTCTCTAATCAGCATGTGCATGCCCTTACGCATCTTCTCTACAACCTCTTCGTGGTCGTAGCTTTCATGGTCAAGTCTAATGCCTCCGCAAAGATATCCATTTAGGTCGTTTCCACGAGCCATAGGCGCACATCCGAATACTGGAAGCCTATTGTTATATGCTGTAGCAATCGCGCCTAGAGTGTTCTCATCTTCTTCCTGAACAAACTCACGAACGGTCTCCCAAACGCCGTAGCACTCGTCCCACTTCTGAACCTCTTCATGAGTTTCCTTAGTAAAGTTATATGCAACAGTTGATTCAGGAATAGTGTATGGAGTCTTAAAAGGAGCTCCCCAGAAAACCTTGAGAGGGCTTTGCTTCACTTCTTCAAAAATCTCACGGAGTCCCTCAAGTCCTGAAACAGAGATATATTCATCAAGACCTGAAACCATGCTTGTTGTACCCCTTGGAACTACTGCCTTAGCATAGCTTGTGATACTTAGCTTACTGCACTCGCTGTGGATATGACCGTCAATCATTCCAGGAACTAGGTAGCGTCCCTTAGCGTCGATAATTTCTGTATCCTTGCCAATGTAGTCGCTAACATCTCCTACAGCAGCAATCATTTCATTATATATAGCAACATCAGCAGGATAAACCTCTGCAGACATTACATTTACTAGCATTCCGCCCTTAATAACCTTATGTGCAGGTACAAGTCCTCTGCCGGCCTTAACTCTCTCCTTAAGTCTTTCAATTGTCATTTCCATAAATCAACTTCCTTTCATCTTCTTCGATAAGTTAACAATACTATACTGTGAAAAATACCGTCAACACGCAAAGCCGAATTTCTATATAGTAACTTGCCAATAAATACATCAAAAGCAGTTAATCCCATAACATTTTATAGATAGTCTGCTGAAATTGTTCGTGTTTTATTTTCCTTATAATCTTTCAGAAAAATGCATAAAAAGTAATCGTAGTACTCCAAGCACCACTCCTTGCTGCCTTAAATTCAGGGCACAAAAAGAGCCACATATTTTGTGGCCCTTGTGGTTTGTTAGAAAAAACTAATCTTACCAATATTATTTTGCACTTATCTTTAAGTTTATTCAAATGTCAGTTGCTTTTCATATTCCTCACTATCCACACAAAAGAAGTCTTCAAGATACGGCATATCATACTTTGTTACAAGATCTTCCTTTACAAGCTCAATAGCTCTAAGTAATGTGGCTTTTGTTCTAATATAATCCTTTTCAGGATCTAGAAATTCACACGCATCTATATATCTCAGTTCGTCATCCTGCAAGCAATAGTTATTAGTGAATGGAATCGAATCATCTTCATTGAAGGCTTCAAGAACACCTGTCAAATCATCTAACCTCAGTAGCAATTGTTGCTCAGGGGATGGGTAACTGTAGTCAACATCATCTATTAAATACGGTAAATAGTTCGAATAATATCCCATATATACACTCCTTTCCATCATAAAAAGAAGTTTAAATATTTATAGTGACTACGTCGCATTCACTTCTAATTCCTTTAATATCCTCCATAGTCAGCAGTCTTTTATCTGCTAATTTTTCAGCAATCTTTTCAAAGAACTCTTTATTTAATGCTATGAGTTTCTTCACCTTTCCATAGTATCTCTCTATTTCCGAGGATAACACATGAGATCTTATATCACTTTGTTGGTCAGAAGAAATATAATCAGAATCATATAGTTTAAACCCACCTGCACAACAATCATTAAATAGAAGAGCCACAGATGAAAATGCCTTATCAAAATCGTCAAAACATCCAAAACCTGTTTCTCCAAAAATTTTCTCTTCTACAGCCGCTCCTGCTAAGTCTGTCATTATTTTGCATTCACACCAATATCTTCCTTCTGTATTTTTACTTTTACTTACATTTACAAATCCCCTACCTACACCTTCTGTCATATATACATATGCCATCGTAACGCTGCCTGGGCAAAGCATTTCAGATACAAGGACATGACCTGCTTCATGATATACCGCTCTACTAAATGATCTTTGATTTTTATCATGTGGAGCTAAAGTCATTTCATTTGATTTATCAAAAGAAGATGTTGTCCCATAATCACCATATTTGTGATATACAGGTACACTGTATATCGTTTTGAGAATTGCATCTATAAAATGCTCCATTTTTATGGTATCCGACTTTTTATATCCGGCATAAAGCCCCGCTTCATTGATTAATGTTTCCAAATCAGCACATGACTTCCTTGTCATTATTCTTGCTATCATCTTTACATCAACATCATCTACAATTTTTTTATTTTTTAGATAATGAGCGATTATTTCTTCTACATCATCTCCGTCAGGAATCTCTATTTCTATTCTTCTATCAAAGCGACCATTTCTTATAAGAGAATCAGGCATATCGCTAATATCATTAGCTGTGGCTATAACAAATACATCCTTCTTCTTTATTTCCTCAATACATGACTGCACTATTACGTACTCTTCTTCATTTTTACGATACCTGTCTACATTTGAAAATTTGTCAATATCATCAAGAAAAACAATAGATGGTTCGTTTTTTATTGCCTTATCAAATATTGATCTAATGTCTATAGTGAAATCAGCTGAATTATATCTTTTTCTTAGAGTAAATGAACTTCTTCCGCTTGCTTCAATGAGTGCCTTTGCCATTATAGTTTTTCCTACCCCGGGTGGTCCGTAAAGCAAAACTCCTCTAGGTAAATTAATTCCAAGTTTTTCATAATCCTCTCTATTCTTCAGAGTGTCTGCTATTTGCCTAAGCTCTTCCTTTTCATCTCGATATCCTATGATATTATCAAAGTTATCCATTTCAATCTCCTCTTTTCTATACTTCTTATTTCAATACTGAAATTAACATAGTTAGCGTCCCAAAAATGGTGCATTTGAATTGTCTTTCATTATGATTGAAGAATATGGTTGAGGAGATTTGATTTTCGGCAAAATAAAAAACGTATTCCATTTGCTTCTCATACGAGTAACTAAATCGAATACGCCTTATACTTAAATTCTATTTCGCTCCATATTTTTCAATATCGATATCTAACCATTTAATCATCTCTTGGCCATGTTCATTTACAAGCTTATCATCCCATTTTTTGCTCCCATTTTCTAGAAGGTCTGCCATTTTTTTAAACTTTGGACTTTGTTCCAGCACCTTTTTATGCGCTTTAACTTTGTATTCTGGTGGTTTATTCGAGAGCACTGAATTTGCTGACGTTGTTATTAAAGCTAAATTGCCGAAGTCGTCTCTATGATCTTCAGAAACATCATTTTCATCACCTATAGGATGCCTAGGGAAAAAATGCTCAATAGACGTTCTAAACTGAAAGTAAAAATCTTTAAACTCATTAATGTTATCTCTATAGAGTATATAGTCTAGATATGTAAAAACAATGCGTTCAATTCTAAATCCTCTATGTTCATTAGGATGTGACTCTTCTACTTTTTTACAGCAGTAACTTTCTAATTCATTGATAATTTCATCTACATCCACTTTACATTTTGCCAAATTCATAACGCTTGCAATCCAATGCATAGTTTTAGGCGATGTATATGTTACCCTTAAGCAGGATTCTAATACCTTTAGTATATTGTTTTTGTTATCACGTTCAAAGGTCCCTAAATATGACGGTTTTTCTTGTCTCTTTTTATCTATATACTTTTCTAGTCTCTTCAAAGACCATGTACCTTCTGATTTTGTTTCTCCGATATATTCTCTTTTGATTATGTATCGATCAAAAATATATCTATATTTAAGCATGGAGTAAATAAATTCTACCGCCTTCTCCTTGCTACTCCATCTATCCTCCAGTTGTTTTAAGAAAACTTTATCATCTAAGCTTGATTCCTCATCATTTTTATTTTGAAGCACTTTATTTACTTGTAGAATAAAGTTTGAAAACGAGATGATAGATTCAAAACGTAAATCTTCTTCCTCTTCATCTCCTTTTTCATCACTTACGTCTTCGCGTGTACCACTGAGTATTTTCTTAAGAGTTTTCGAAGATTTACTAATATCTTCTCCACCATAACCAATCGATTTACTTGATACTTTATTTACATCTTCATATTTTAACTTAAGGTCCTCAAAGTCCTTTACACAAAAGGTATCCCAATCATCTCCAAAGATTTTTCCTCTCTCTTTAATTGAAAAACACATCTGCACATATTTGTCCATCTGTGAACACGCATCCCAGATTTTTACCGCTATCTCTTTATCCTTGCTATTATTGTTTTCCTTTTCATCACTTGCAATAGCTCCAATAATTCTCGCCTTTGCAATTTCATGAAGTTCCAATTGTTCACCTCTAGTATTCATCACTTCAAAGTAATGATTTAGATCTATACCTACAGGTACCTGTGTACGAATTATTTTGATAAAGTTAAACTTATCACAAAGTGCTTTTTTCTCATTATCACTTTTTTTATTAAAATAATTCTTTATAATAGCATAGCCTTCTATTATTTCATCCGATAGCTCCGTATTTAAAGCTTGCCCATCTTCCTCATCATTCAAATTATATATTTTATTTAGAGTTTTATTCGATTTATCTCTTGCTTCAAATCGCAACGAATCTTCTTGAAGATGATTTACATCTATATATGAGAGCAATAGATAGAGAGTTGTTAACCTCTGCTGTCCATCAATAACTTCGAATCTATTTTCCCCTAAGTTATTTACAATTAGACTCCCTAAAAAGTAATCTCTGTCTTCAGGAGCATCGTATATGTCATCTAGTAATTGCTCTATTTCTTCGACTCCCCATGCATAGTTTCTTTGGTATAGAGGGATTAAATACTTATTGCCTTCAAAAATATTATTAATGTTAAATTCTTTTGGTTGCACAACATCTTTCATAACTGCTTATTCTCCTTAGCACATAAGGCTTCATACAAGTTACTATACTTATCATTTCTGTCATTTTCCTTAATACACTCTAAGACCATTGTATCCAGCTCTATAGGTTCTTGCATATCAGCAATTAACGAGAACATGTTTTTCCCTTCATTTACTCATTTTGATTTCCCCATAGCATAATTATTGACGGACTCTCTATATACTGCTTTTAAACGTAATCTAAGTGAAAATGCCCACTTAAATAGAAAGTTCATCCTCGCCTCTGTCAAAGCGTCAATATTGAATCTATCGACAAAGAAAATAATTATATTTAAAAATAGATTATATACATATGAGTCACCTGCTCTGGATAATGAAATTTCACTGATTATATTCTTTTTTTTAATAAATGGGGTTACTATATCAGATTCTATCGTTCTCTTTATTTTTTCATAATGTAGCCCATATTCAAAGAACCCTTTCCCTGCAATAATTGGCTGGGTTAATTGAAATTGATTGACAGTACCTATCGAAATAAAATCGTAAAATCTATTGTTGAATTCCTCGATATAACGATTAGCTGCTTCGTGATACACAGTAAAATTGTAACAATTGTCCGTCTTTATTCCCTTGAATACTTTTATTTTCTTTATAGAGTAGTTTAACCCACTCCTATTTTTATACCAATTCGTTAATGGATATAGCGTATTCGCAAATAACACCTCAAAATCGCATTGTTTAATATTTTCCCATTCATTTATTATACTCCGTTTCTCCCCCTCTTCTTCATCTCCCATTAATCTAAGATGATATGATTTTAATATGTCATGAGGTGCAAGTTCTTTGCCCCTTGAATTCTGTGAATCAAAAAATTGAAACGCTTCCTGTTCATCCTCTGTTACTATCTTTACAACCGTACAACTATCTAGAATATACTTATAGTATTCTTCTAGTTTGTCAGAATTGATTTCCTTGATTTTCCTGCTGACAATATCAAAATTGCTAACAATACACTTTCTTGACTCTCCACTGTACTCTTCATTTAATAAAGAAGATACGAAATCATCGTTACCTTCCCCTGTACGTTCTTTTATTGCGAATAGTATTATGGATATTGTAGTAAGCCTTTGTTGTCCATCAACTATGTTAAATACTATGTTAGTTTCTGTACTATTCTGTACCGATTGTTTATGCAGAACTACAGACCCCATTCTATACTCTTTAACTTTCTTTTCAAATGCTTCGTAAGTATCCATAAGCAAGGTCAACGCAGATTCAGAGCTCCACCTATATGGTCTCTGATATTCTGGAATTTTAAGTTTTCCATTACTTTCGTCTTTATTTAGCAACTCCCTAATAGTTACAATTTCCAATTCTTCCTTAATCATAGATGTGAATATCCCTCCGATATACTTATACTCCATATTTCTTTGCAGCGTTTCTTATAGAATCCTCAATTCTTTCTCGAATACTTTGAGGTTCTATAATCTCAACATAATCCAAATATTGAAGAGACCAATATTTCACCGCATCAATACTTGCCATTATAGACACTTTTGCTTTACCATTATCAACTTCAGATATTTGTATCTCATCGCCAAACCAGTCGATTATTTGATCGATTATATTTACATCAGTAGATAATGTTATTCTAACCGGCTCTCCGGGAAACATGTATGGCATTGACGATGATATCTGCTTATAGTTAATCCCATTTTCATATCCGGGAATACTCCTGATATCCGTCGCCATGTCAGAGCTTATCTTCATATTTGTAATTCGATCCAGCCTATGAAAAACCACTCCACCCCAGCGCTCATTATTAGCCATCAAATAATATCTTTGATTATTTAGTATCAACCTATATGGACTCACTTTACAGCTTGATGATTTGTGAAGTTTCTTATCAATTCCAAACTTGTTGTAGTCATACTCTATACATAGTTTTTCATCTATTGCATAATCTATCATCTCAATATTGAGGAACACCGATTGATTATTGGTTTTATTCCAATCATTTACCGAGTGAATATTCTTAAGGTGTGAGCGAAAATACTTATTTGATAAGGAGCACAAGCGATCAATCAAATCAGAGGAGTATTTTGCTGTTATATATTTACTACAAAGTATTCCATCGATAAGCAATCTCAATTCAGAATCCTCAAAATCCCTGCTTTCAAGATAGCTTCCTGCTCTTCCGGATTCTATTTCAATACCCGCTTCTTTAAGCAAAGATATATTACGACTTATTGCCTTTCTTTCTATGACGATTCCATAGTCGTCTTCCAAATGTTTTGCAATATCCTGCTGAGTCAACGGATCACTGCTATCACTATGTTCCTTTAGTATTTCCCAAATTCTTATTAAGGCTAATTTCTTTGGCTCAAAATTTCCCATTATCAAACTCCTGTTTAGTATTAAACGAAGTAGCTACTGCTAAGATAATCTTTCCTTATACTTGTCACTAGGGATATTAGTAAATTTCTTTACAGAAATATAAGCAATCTTCCCTCAAAACAGCTTATACGAATATATAATTTAATTTAAATCTTTCTATGTGACATAAAGAGTACATTATCAAATTACCTCTACTATAACACGTATGTATACAGAATATCAAAATTATTTAAACACTTCAACAAAAAACCTACTGCAATCTTTCGGTTGTAGTAGGTTCTCTCCATAAACACGTTTATTTATTACCAAGCAATTAACTTAATGTTTGCCTCTAATCCTATCTAAACTTAATGATTTACCGATAGCTGCCTAATCGACATCCATGCCCGTGCATGTGTAACCGGTCTCCTCGATAGCTTTAGCCAATTCGTCTTCGTTCAGATTGCTGTCCGTTACAAATGTAGCTGTTCCCTTGCGCTTAGATGCCTTAACCTTCTTCGCATCCGGAACCGCCTTTCGGATAGTTTCGCATACATGTGCCTCACACATGCCACATGCCATTCCTTCTATTTTCAAAGTCACTTTCATTTGCACTTCCTCCTAAGTATTTCTTGCTATTCGAATATCTTAAAAATCGATATCTTCCTAATGGTATCTTCACTAGATTCTACATTTTGCCACATAGCATACACCATCAGGAAGTCCGAGATTAACTGCCGGCGCATCAAAGCTCCACTTAGGCGCCTCTGCTCTCAGTGAACCGAGCACTGCAATGAAGTTAAACATTGCAATACCGTAGTTCAGATGTCTATCGTTTTCGCCTGTCATCTCATCAGGCACTCCCACTAAGTATATTTCGCTATCGCCAATTATTACTCTGTATGGCTGTCTGTTAAAGAATGACTGCGCATGGCTTACTGCAAGAAGTGAATCCTCAAGCTCCGTATACAGCTCCTCTTTGTTAAATGCCTTACCGTACATCTTGTCAAACAGTAGCGAATCCAAACTGATCTTTGGTGCTGCTTGAAGCTCTGTCTTGGTCATGGTCACATTTGATGGGCTTACTATATCGAGTCTTTTTTCCTTCGTATCCTTATCGCGATATCCTATTCCAATAACGCAAGCGACCTCCAGCTTGGAATCAAGGTCAGCAGCCTCCTTAACTCTATCGGAATCATTTACCGTAAGCCAACATGCTGCAATTCCCAAATCTGTCAGCTTGAGAGTCATCGCCTGAGCAAGATATCCGGCATTCTCAAGATAAAAATCCTTAACCTCTGACATCAAAATAATATACTGAGGCGCCTCTATTGAGAATCCGTTATAGCCTACACTATCACCAAATTTCTTGCCGGCCTCTGCACCTGTGAACTTAATATCAGTCTTAATCTCCGGAACAAGCCTCTCTAAGTTATCATATACACGATTTACCTCTACCATCTCCTCGATTCCAATTTCCTTGTTTAAAAACTTTCTGCATGACTGTCTCGCCATAATCGTATCTCTAAAAAATCTCATGTACTCCATTATAGACTCCTTTCAATCAAATCACATCGTTTAGCAAGATGCTATAATACTGTCTAACTAAATCTTTACCTCTCCGGCATATACTGTATTTCTAATATATTATTTATAAACTGTATATGCTATATTTACACACTTTTTGCACAATTAAGCATAATCCTTGTTCTTTACGAAAAAATAATTTAATCATGCGGTTTTGATGATATAATATTGCAAAAGATATAGTTTTAATTTATCAAATTTAGCTTGTAAGGAGATTTTCCAATATGGTTACAGGTAAACTCATTTTCTTAGTCATACTTATATTACTTATTATATTTTTTATCTACATGAAGTTCAATGCACCAAGAGGCCCTCACTACAAGTTAAAGTCAATCGCTTTTAATGTTGATCTTAATGTATTTCATGAAACCGGTAAACTCGGCAAGCATATATTTACATCAAAGTCAAAAAAGAAATTTATCCTTCCATGGGATCCTGATATATGGACACAGGTTGATTTGCATGAGAATGGCATTGTCCTAAAAAGGAATAAAAGAGAAATACATATATTATTTTCCGAGCTATATGCTATCGAACCTCTGCTTGTCAACTCTCTCTTTATGATAGGGAAATATTTCGGCTATCAGCTAAAAGCTATGGACGGTAGAAATATAATCCTAAAAAGCTCAGACTTGGATGCCTTAGATATATTCATCGATAAACTATGCTCATTATTCCCTTCTGAAAAAGGCACGGCCGTTATTACAGATATTGATTAAGAAGCATGAGCTTATAAAATTAAAGCAATCTTTAAATTACAACTTTAAGACAACTATGGGGGCTTAATATGAATATTCGCTTTGAAAAAGGGATAAATAAACGCAATGCTTTGCTCTTATGCGAATGGTCAAATGCAAAAGGAAAATTATTTCAGGAACAGTGGATGGGACCTATGATTTCTTACCCATTGAACTATGAGAAAATAAAAGAGTTAGAAAACACATTTTCTATTTTTGATGAAAACATATTCATCGGAATGATACAGGAAATTCGCATCGACAAAGATAATATCCATATAGGAAGATTTATTTTAGACCCCCGGAAAACAGGATTGGGCCTTGGTACAGAGGCAATGAAAATGTTTATTAAATTAATTTTTGGAGATAAGAACATCCGAAGCATTTCTTTAACGGTTTTTGATTTCAATCAAAGAGCAAAGAAACTTTATAATAAGCTTGGATTTGAAATTGATGAAATAATTGAAACGCCAACGCTGAAATACATTATGAAGAAGTACAGATAAATACCGGTCTACCTTGATTTGTTTACGCCATAATGCTATACTCATATCATACTTAAGACGTATACGTCAAAAGTTCGAGGTGAAAAACATGATAAAACGCAATTACTATCTTAACCGATTAGTTCACAATATGTGTAACGGAGAAATCAAAGTAATCACCGGCATCCGGCGTTGTGGGAAGTCAGTGTTGCTTTTTGAACTTTTCTACGAATATCTTCTCGCACAAAATATTTCAAAAGATCGTATCATCAAAATTGCACTGGATCAGCGAAAGTATTATATATACCGAAACCCCATCGCGCTATGCGAATATGTGGAAAAAAAACTCGAAGGACATGAGGATGAGCAGTTCTTTCTGCTAGTTGACGAAGTACAGTTCACGTCAGAAGTCGTTGATAAGCAAAACGGCGGAATCAAAGTTACAATCTATGACATGCTAAACGAGCTCAAGAGCTATAGAAATCTTGATATATATGTAACAGGCAGTAATTCTCGTATGCTTTCCAAAGACATAGCTACAGAATTTCGCGGTCGTGCTACACAGATTCATGTGTTTCCACTGTCTTTTGAAGAGTACTTCACCTATGTTGGTGGAGACAGAAAAGAGGCTCTCGATCAATATATGCTTTATGGTGGAATGCCACGGATTGCGCTTTTGCTTGATGAAAAGGACAAAAAAAATTATCTTACCAATCTATATGAGGAATTATATGTCAAGGACATTGTAGAAAGAAACAATCTGAAGCGTGAAGATATTCTGAATGACATCTTAAATTATATCGCTTCGCAGACAGGCTCTCTAACTAATCCGACAAACATTGCCAATGCGCTCACATCAATGCGTCATGAAAATATAAACTCAAAATTAATTTCCGATTATCTGACAAATACAATGGATGCTTTTCTAATAAGTTTAGCACGAAGATATGATATAAAAGGGAAAAAATATTTCAACTATCCGAATAAATACTACTATACAGACATCGGGCTTCGCAATGCCAGACTTAATTACAGACAATATGACCCGGGGCATATTATGGAAAACATCATATATAACGAACTTATTAAATCCGGATACTCCGTGGATGTTGGTCAAGTAACTGAGAGAAAAGGCAACGAAAAAATCCCTCGTGAAATTGATTTTGTTGTAAATGACGGAGATCGTCGAATCTATATCCAATCTGCCTGGCGAATGGATACGGAACAGAAAGAAAACTCCGAACTAAAATCACTACTACTTACAGGAGATTATTTCAAAAAAATTGTAATACGTATGGATATTCCTCACAATTACTATGATGACAACGGATTTTTCCATTGTAAGCTTATGGATTTTTTACTTGGAGAAGTTCACCTGTAATTTACTCATCATAGAAGAATCATCTATACCTCTATCCTTATATCAAAGATATCCTCAATCTTAATCCATGCACCTGTATTTAGCCTTAGCTTTTTCTCGTGCTCGTCAAGTTTATCTACCGTTCCCTTATATACCAAATATTTACCGCCTTGCTTCAGCTTGTCATAAACAAAATATGTGAGCTCAACCTCCGGGAGTTCTCCTATATCTGAAACCCTTCCTGTGAGTTTTGCAAGTTCAAGCAGAACTTCATTAATCTCTGCAATCCTGTCCTCTGCTAATTCAATCTTGGCTTCAGTAAATCTGGAAGTCTCCTCTACAGCCTCTCCATATCCTGTAAGCGCTGCAAAAGGCGCAAACTGAGCTGCTCTATCGTGCATCGACATATGTGCATGTCTCTTTGACTTCTTATATGGCAAATCTATTATATCGTCATATCTACCCATAGTTTCCTCTATATTTAAAAGCAAATCCTAACAGGCTCTGTGCTTGTTGTTCGTATCCGGATAATTATCTGTCCGGTTCTAGGCCTTATGCCCTCCAATCTGGGCATTGCGCTCCTTTGCTGTTGCTCCCTCTTGAAGATTTGTTCCCTTGAGTATAGCATTTTTGCCAAAGCGCTTCTTTATCTTGAGCATAGCCTCCTGAACCTGTTTCTCCTTTTCAAGCACGTCCTCGCTGATGTCTTTGTCTCCGAGCTCAGCCTCGGATTCCACCGCAACAGACCTCACAGGTGCAAGGTCTTTGGAGCTCAATCTATCATCATAGGGTTCTTCACTTGGCAAATCCTCCGCCTTTATCGGTTCATCACTGTTTGCAAGCATATCGAACATGCTAAGTTGCTCGGGCTCTGCACTTTTTTTCTCACCCTCTCGCTTATACTCATCCTCTGTTACCAAATTATTTGCGGTTATACTTATCCTTCTCGTCAAAAGATTCTCATCTACAACTCTATCAAATACCTCTAATACACAGTCTGCCGTGAGCTTGGTAGATGCTGTGCTAAACGGTAGATTCCCGGTTCCATGTGCATGCTTCGGTATTTCTCTGCCATATCCATCTATCGTAACCTCACCCTTGTAAGCCTTGCGTCTCTCAGGATCTGACAGATTCTCTATGTCATATCCCACGGTCAAAACAATTTGGTTTGTGAGCAAGCCTTTGTCTACTAAGTCAAGAGCCAAAAGTTCCATCATCTCCCTGACTACAATTCTTGTCTTATCATATGTGTAGGCAGACTGTAAAACCTGTCCGGAAACTAAACTCTTACGCTGCGGTCTGTACGACTTAATCTCGGTAAGAGTGCATGGTTCGTAGCCCCAAGCGTGATCTATCAAAAGCTCAGCATTCACTCCAAACATCTTGTACAGCAAATCCTCATTGTAGTAGTCGGAACTCTTCCCGAGCGAGCATCTTGCTATATCGCCCATGGTAAAGAGACTCTTTTTTGCGAGTTTCTTGGCATATCCTCTACCTACTCGCCAAAAATCTGTTATAGGTCTGTGTTCCCAGAGAAGTCTCCTATATGAGTATTCGTCCAGCTCCGCAATTCTAACACCGTCTGCATCCGCTTCCGTGTGCTTAGCACCTATATCCATGGCTATCTTACACAGGTAGAGATTCGTTCCTACGCCTGCCGTCGCCGTAATCCCCGTCTCCTCAAAAACCGCTCTTATCAGAAGCCTTGCAAAGTCGTGACCGCTCAGCCCATAGGTCTTAAGGTATGCACTTGCATCAATAAAAACCTCGTCCACCGAGTATGCGTATATGTCTTCAGGCGCAATATATCTCAGGTATATATCGTAAATCTGCGTGCTCTTGCTCATGTACAGAGCCATTCTCGGCTTCGCCGCTATGTAATCTATCGCAAGCCTCGGATTTTCGTTTAGCTCTGATGCAAAGACCGACTTGCCCTCAATCATGTTCTTAGGCGCTTTCGCCCGTCTCCTTGCGTTAGCTTCCTTTACCTTTTGCTCGACTTCAAAGAGCCGTGCCCTTCCGGGTATTCCGTATGACTTGAGTGAAGGAGATACTGCAAGACAAATCGTCTTCTGTGTGCGAGCTGCATCCGCAACTACCAAGTTGGTATTCAGCGGATCAAGGCCGCGCTCCATACATTCCACGGATGCATAAAATGATTTTAGGTCTATGGATATGTATGTCTTTTTCATCCTTATCCTCCTGAGCCTGCTAAGAAAAGGCCGATATATCAAAGCATGTGAGTATCGTTTATTTACAATTCTTATTGCGAACAAATGTTCTATATATATAATACCAAATATGTCCCGATTTGACAATCAAAAATATTTTTCCCCATACTCCCTAATTCTCGCAATAAAACAGGGAGCAGATATCTACTCCCCACCGCTTTTGTATGCGCATTATTTATAAATTTATCTTATTCTATTTCTACTTTTTTCTTTTAAACTCTGCGTTTAGGCGCTTTATCTTAGCTCTCAAAATAAGGTAACTGATTATCCAAATTACCATAAATATTATAACGAAAAACGCGAAGTAAGATATTGCCCCTTGGATTGAGTGCTCCATCCAGTCTGTCAAATATGATATCGGCAGTAGCGCAATACACCCCACCAAGAAATACAGCCCGCTTTGCTTTGCTATGCTCCATGAATCTATCATCCAAATTACTGAACCCATAGAAAAGCCTACGCCTATAATTCCACATAGCACGGTTTGAAGTATTACTGCATTCAGCTCGCCGCCAACCTTATCTATTAAGCTAGGCACAACGGGATAGTATCTGCCATCCGCATATACTAGAGAAATTATTATTGTAATTATACTGCCTATAGCTATACCAAGCGGAAATCCTAGCAGTCCTCGCAAGAGCATTTCTTTTTTTATATTTCTTTTCATTTTCTCCACCTCAAATTCCTAAAATTCTCTTTATCTTTCCCACAAAACGCCTTGAAACATAAGTTACAGTCCCATTTGATAGCTTAACGCATATAGTTCCTGCTATGCTCAAGTTAAATTCCTTTACGTTTTTGAGATTTATGATATCCGAGTTGGATATTCTTACAAAGCGCTCACTTAAGATTTCTTCAATCTCATAAAGCCTAAGCCTTATTAGATAATTACCATCTTTGCACTCTGCAAAAACCCTTCCCGACTCAGCATAAATGCGATAAATTTCATCAGGTTCGAGAATTTTGGCGCCTCCATCTCTAAAGCCTGTTATCAGTTTCGGGTTGCTGCTTGATAGTTGTTTTACGATTGCATCAAGCTCATCCGTCATCTTATCGGTTATTATGATACACTTTGCCTCTTTGCAATCCTTATCTATTTTTATTTCTACTTGCATATTCCAACCTCTCCTTAACTTGATTAGATTGTACGAAAAGCCTGATGCTTTTTCAAGCGATTATCGATAAGTGGTCAATACGGCGATATAGGTGGTATTAAAATGATTCTGTCTTAATCAATTTAGCCTTTTAGGTATCCTTTCTAAGGATCTCCAAATAAGCCTCATATATGTATGTTCTCGTTTTTCCTAACTTAGCTCCTTTTGATAATATGCCCTTTTCTATCAATACATTCACTGTCTTTGCAGCTGTGTTATACGCAATTTCAAGATGCTTTGCAGTATTGCTTAGATTTATTATTGGATTGCTCTCTATGTATAAAAACAGTTTTATCGCTGTATCCTTTTGGCGCTTTGATAAGTCATCGAGCTTACGAAGATTCTCATCGTGCAATGCCGAAAGCCTATCTATCGTATCTATAGCATCCCTTGCTGATTCATGAAATGCTTGCAGGAAGAAAATCACCCATTGTTCATAATTGCCCGTTCTGCGGACTTCACTCATTCTGTCATAGTATTCAACACGATTAAGCTTTAAATAGTATGATATATATAGAGCCGGTGTGCTTAGTAGTTTTTTCTCCATCAAAAATAGAGTAATCAAAAGTCTTCCAATACGTCCATTTCCATCTAAAAATGGATGTATGGTTTCAAATTGATAGTGAATCAAAGCAGCTCTAATCAAAGGGTCCTGCTCGTCTGCAGAGTTCATATACTGCTCTAAATCAGCAATTGCGGCCTTCATATCATCCGGGTTTGGAGGGATATATCTAGCATTTTTAATCGTGCTACCCTGTCCTCCAATCCAGTTTTGTGAGTTTCTAAAATCTCCCGGGTTTTTGTCCTGACCCCTCACATTATTCATAAGCATCGCATGTATGTCTCGGATTAGTCTATTGCAAAGTGGCAGTTTCTCTAATGAATTTATTGCAAAGTCTGTAGCCTTAATATAATTAATTACATCCGATACATCTAAATTCACATTCTTCTCTACTTCAGGAGAAAGAATATCATCTAAAGTACACTGTGTTCCCTCAATCTGAGATGACATCAAAGCCTCTTTACGTACATACATAGATACAAATAAATCCATATTTGGAATCCTCGTTGACAATCCATTTAGCAATGCTATCATCTTATTTGATTCTATCAAAAGCTTTATCCCATCCTGATTTAAATCCACATTCGGGCTTGGCGGAAGGGGAGATGGACAAAATGATTCATACGCTAAATCTCCCGATAGATTTTTTCTATAGTAACCTGATCTATTTTCCAATAGTCTCACCTCGATTAATAAAATGAAATAACTGTATCAATTATAGCACTCATATTTCATAAAAACAAGTTTTACTGAAATATCATATCAATTTACATCTTAGCAATTTCATAAAAATGCTTATTTCTGAAATATAATTTGAAATTACATGCTTTTATTTCACAAAAAAACTCGCACAATTCGTTCTCCTACTATGAGCGAGTCCTATACAGCTAATTTGTATTTCTATATTGTGATTCAATCACCATACCATACTCCTCTATATCAAAATGACTTTGACCTATTTACCTCCATCCTCCCGGTAATTTTATAAGACCGAAGCTCAAAACCTCTATAAGCCAGTCAAAAACCGGATATATACTCCCTTCTGAATAAGCCCAAACTACATAAAATCCTATTAAATGAAGTATTCCTGTAACCACGCATATTGCGATGACGAGCTTATTCTTTTTTACAAAGAAAACTCCGATTATAAACAGCCAAAGAGAAATACAATATGGTATAAAACTGGTCACTTTACCATATAAATTTATCTTCTCACTATCTATCGTGTTATTCGTGTATAGGTCCCAGAAAAACCAATGATACAAAATCTGCCCTATCAAAAACAGCGCCACTGCCAAAAAAGTAAAAAAGTAGAATATCGGCCTCAAATTCAGGTACTTTCTCTTTTGTTTCATCCTGATTCCCCATTCCCTTTGCATTTCCTATACATTGATTCTATATGAAAATCCGCGCTTTTTCAATACTCCATCAAAAATGGACAGCCACTTTGGACTGTCCATTTCGTATAGTTTTCAACTTTTCTTGAATTGTATTGATACTTTGGTTTAAATAGCTTTTGAATGCTTACTTTCTCGCAATCGTATACTGAAAAGCATCTCCCTCCGTCAAAGCGTACTCGCTAGCCTCGAGCATTCCGTCCATCACGGCCTTACGGATTGCGTAATACCTTGATGTATCTCCGCCGTTCCAGTACTGTGCATGGATGTCCTGAGACATCTTCCATGTCAGCGAATCATCACCCTGAGCCACAACTGAGTTTACGTGATCGCATGGCATTCCGTTTACGAAGAAGTCCTCAAAATACTTGTAGATTCCCTCAGCGTCAGCCTTTGCGTCTACTGCGTTACTCTTTCCGAAGTCAAAAGCAAGCGCCTTGATCTCGTCAAATTTGTCAGCAAGCAAAGCGATTAGCGATGCGTAGCGTGTCTCTGCATCCATAATCTGCGACTGAAGCCATCTGTGGATATTGCTTTCGTCGATTACAGACTCTAGTTCAGGAAGCTCCTTTGTGTAGGCGGCAGCATCTGAAATCCAGCCCTTCTTCGATGCCTCACTTGCGATTGCTGCGGTTAGCTTTTCCTGATTGTTGATTTTGTTATATAGCCAATAGTGAATCGGCCCTAAAAACATGCTCATATATCATCCTCTTTCTATTAGTATTTGCCGGCCTTGTGATTTATGCCTCTTCGATTGCGCCGACAGGACATCCGTCCATTGCCTCTGCTGCTGTGTCTAGAGCATCATCAGGCACTTCAGCCTCGATAGCTACTGCAACACCATCGTCGTTCATTGAAAATACTTCCGGACAAGTTCCGGCACATAATCCGCATCCGATGCAGCTGTCATTTACAACATATTTCATTTTGATTTCCCCACTTTCCATTTATACTTAGATTACTCCAGCGTTAGCAAGAGTGCCATTTTAAACTTTTCCGTTGCTTTAACAAAGTGAGCTCCGCCCTTAGCAAAGTGGAATTCCTCCCCCGCTTTGATTGTATGCTCTGTTCCCTCATAGCCAATCACACCTTCTCCATCAAGTGCGAAGATGAGCGCTTCTCCGGGCGCTGCATGCTCTGAGAGACCTGTTCCTTTGTCAAAAGACATAATGATGAATTTCATCTTGTCATTGTGAGCTATATCCATGTTTATTACTTTACCCTCTTGGTAAGGAATTAAATCTGCCAGCTTGAAAACCTCGCCGGCTTTGATTGCACTGTTCATATCATCCTCCTTTGATATAGATATTTCAGTATATATCGCACCCTCTTCGGTACGCATTCCAATAGGTTTATCGGTCTGTGTCAACACTGCTTCGCCTGCGCGGAGCTCTCTTTGATATCCGCCCGTACCGTACACCTCAAGGCTTCCTTCCTCAAGGATGATTAGCTTGTGGTATGGAAATATCTCAGCACTTATGTCTGTCTCAGGTGCCATAGAGAAGTAAATTATGTAGTTCTCTCCATCAAAGATTGACTTTGATACCGTGCACCCTGGGATGTAGGCGTTATCTTTTGCTATTGAAAATACCTTTCCGACAACTTCCTTCATTGGCATTCCCCTTTCTAACAGTTCTTTTTTACTTTTCATTTGTATTATATTACTGTGATACCTATATTTACGTTGTTGAAACAACATAAATGAGATTTTATAAATAATTTTTCCTTCTGAGGATTGGCAATAAAAAACAGTAAACCGATTTGATTTACCGTTTAAACAAGTTCTATTCATTTATACAAGCCGGGAGTTGAATTATATCTATTCAACGTAAAATAGCTTAGGTTTCATTCCATTCTTCTTGCATAGTTCTCTCCCTATAAATTCAAATTTAACTATCAAACATACATTTCCAGATTTCCAAAAGTTCTTTTAATCATATCTTCATAACACTTATTATCAAAATCCGACTTATGCTTTGCCATTTTCATCTTAATGATATCCGAAAGCTCCAAAAGATAGTCATTATACATTTTAAGAAACTTACTTACACTTTCTTTCTTATTGGAACCCCACTCATTAGAGCTGAAATGAACATATACCATAAATTTCTTGGTTTTAGAATAATATCTTGCCTGATAAATTCCCGATTCAGGATAATATTTTGATACATTTCCGCTAAAGCAAAGGCAAATATCCATCTTCTGCAATGTCTCTATCTCAATGCTTTCAAAAGAATTTTTCATTTCTTTTCTTACTGTTCTTGCCACAGATAGTATATCATCTAACATATCATCCGTTCCGCCAACAATAATATTCATATTGACTTTCATATTTTTTCCTCGACTTTCAGCTGTGAAATTAAAACCCACACCAAAATTTACTTATGGTATTATAGCATATTCGTATAAGGTTTCACTGTTAAAGCAGTTCTGCCTCAATATCTTCAGCATCAAAGACATCTTTTACCTTATCAAAATTACTGCTCATAAGGGTTGCTTTTTTAAGATTTGGAAATTGCTGTAGTTCTGCCAAAGTTATTTCATTTAGGTCAAAACTTTCATTTTCTCCATCCCATTGTGGAATTATGTTCATATACAAATCATTGCCTCCGTCCATATAGATCATTTCTACATAAGGTGCAAACTTCTTTGGAATTTTCATTTCCTTAAAGAAATTCATGGCAGGTTCAATAATAGTATCACTGTCCGTATCAATCTTTTCGCCTTTGTATTGGTCGGCAAAATCATAAATATCAAATTCCGGCTTTAGCAGCTGCAAGTCATACATCAACACTTGAATAATTGCTAATTTAAAATTCAGATTATCGAAATGGAGAATACCTCCTATGCTTTCCTCGTTAGAACTTGTCAAAGGCAGCTCTTTTCTATCACTATTTTTCATACTTGTCAAAATCTTGGCCAGTTCAGATTTAAGACACTTATTTTTATATTTAAAAGCAACAGTCAAAGGTATAATTAAAACAGGTAAGAACACAATTACTCCTACAAGAGCAACACCTATATAGTGATTTCTTGTATGTTTTCCTTCCAAAATACTATTAAAAAAATCTGCTGTCTTAGTAAGGATTTCTCCTCCTACCATAAATAAAAGAATGAACTCTAAAGTTAATAAGCCCAAAATGATAATCATCATTTTCTTTGCTACCTTATTACATATTTCTATTTTTGTTTCTATGCTGATTGATTCAGCACCGTATATATTGGAAAACCATTTTTTTGCCCGTTCCTCTTTTGTCATAAACAATCTCCTCGTGTAAATTCAATTTTTCTCTAATTATGCAATAGTATTATAGCAAATTCATATTATTTTCTCTATAAAAACGACTCCCATCTATTGTAAAGCTACACTTTTTATATTTATAGACACTTTTTCTTTTAACCTCATTTCCATTTGAGCAAATAAAAAACAGTAAACCTTTTTCAATTTACTGTTCTGTGTTAGTTTTTATTAAATTGTTAGTTATACAAACTGTGGTTTGCTTTAATCTTTACTAAAAACAAGAATCTTCTGCGTAATCTTCCTCGCAATCGGAAGCCAGTCGATTAGCTTTAATGTAGGCATAAGAACACGCATACCACGTAATATGTTGTCATCTTTAATCTTATGAAACCCCTGAGCAATGTTCTTTATATCATCAAAGCTGTCTGCACCGAAAACGAATCTGGCTCCGGTTTGCTGAATGGATTTTTCAACCCCTTCTCGTTTTACCCACATCTTTGCAATACATTCCATTATGACCGTAGCGGTGTCAAAGTTTTTATGAATGATAGAAAGTATCTTGGCATTTTCTTCGGCAGTGAGATACATTGACAGTCCTTCTATAATAAAAAGTACATTCTCTCTGTTTTTTACTTCCTTGAACCAATTTGGATCCAAAGCAGACGCACTGATAGATGAAACCCTCCCGCTTTCTAAAAAAATCTGATCTCTGAGTTTTATAACTTCAGGCAGATCCAGATTATACCAAGTGATAGTACCATTATCCACACGATAAAATCTTGTGTCCAGTCCACAGGCAATGTTCACTATTGTAGCAGTCGGGTTTCGCCCAATAAATTCTTTGACCAGTTCGTCAAAGACGAGTGTACGTGCGATTACACCACTACTCATGGTGCGATCTTTTGATGCAGTTGAAAAGTCATAATCAATCTTATTTACAAGTTCTACTGCTTTTGCATCATAGAATTTATGCTTCTTTCTCTGTGAATACTCTGCACGTGCATAAAAACTTTGAAGCATGGTTTCTGCAGTGCCGTTCAAAACAGGTTTTATTTTCTCTTGCATTTCTATTTTCCCCAAATGTAAACGCCTCCTTCAAATTTTATTTTTTGTCTTCACTAACTAATATTATACCATTTCCCCACTTAGTTTTATTCCTAACAAGGAGCTAATAGGTGATGTAATTGCTAGCGAAGATACCGAGGTAATGTTTCTTGATTTAAGCAAGCTACTCTCCACCTGTCAAAACTGCTGCAGCTTCCACCACAGGCTTATTCACAATATGCTTCGCATCTCCGCTCAAAAGAGTCTAAATCTATCCAGCAGAATGATGCACACAGCTCCAAAAGGTCTAAGAGACAGGTTGTTATCATATCTCTCTGAGCAGTCCATAATTCACGGAAGCACATATTTTATGATACCTTTTGATCGCCGGCAACTAGCTGACTATCTTGGCGTTGACCGAAGTGCTATGTCAAACGAACTGAGCAAAATGCAGAAAGACGGACTGATAAGCTATAAGAAGAATAAATTCGTACTAAATGAGATAGATTAAAAGTTTTTAGTGTATATTTACAAAAGTTTTAGATTTGATATTGGTGTTCCAACTGTCGCATAAAGATATCCGTTGTTTTTCTATCTGCAATGACGCTTACATCTTTTAGCTTATTTATTTTCTTCTCATGCATACCATAAAAAATAGGATTCTTAATTTTTATGGATAGCTTTTGACAATTAAACGGACGCTTTTTGATTTTTATTTGCTCTATATCTTCAAGCTTAAATCCGAAAAGCAATCTACTGTGTCCTCTGCTTCCATAAGTATAGTATCGGGCAAAATTATTTTCATAAATCTCCAGTTTTACTCCATTGACGAAGAGATAGTATCCCATAAACCATATAGTGAGCGGAGCAACAATCAGTACTATTGCGATGATAATTCTATCTGAAATGTTAATATTGGAATTTATAAGATGTTTCAATGTCCAAATAACAATAAAAGATAAGATTGCCATGAATAAAAGCCCTATAGTATTAAATTTAGACTTGTGAGGATACGTCAAAACAAGCTTTAGTTTATCTTGCGAGAAGTTCGGTTCCATAGTTTCTATCCCACTTATCCTTTCATTCAAATTACATCATCTAGAGCTGTAAACCCGAGATTTATTTTGTATATTATAGCATAGCCTTATCAGATTCTGTATTATTAACTCTTGCTTATTTCATGAACATTACCTTTTCTAACGTTTCTTCCTTGGTTTTCTATATTTCATGTTTATGTTCCAATCTGTGTTCTTCACTGCTTAGATACTCTCCATGCTTATGATTGTGATTATCCTCATTTCCAAAATGATAATGCTCGTGCTCATGAGTTATCACATGCGTGTGTGTCACTCCATTATGCGTATGAACAATTGTGTGAGTATGACCATGCAAATGATGTTTAATCATAGTATCATATATAACAAATATTGTTCCGACCAACATAAATAATAGACCGACATAATACATCACAGTTAATTTTTCACCATTTATTAAAAATGCTAAAAATGCTCCTACAAATGGCGCTACTGCATAATAAGCACTCGTTTTAGCAGCACCTAAATCTCTTTGTGCTCTTATATAAAGAAATATACTTAGGCCGTATGCTACAAATCCCAATAGCATAACGACAACAATGTATCTTACTGTCGGAATTGTCTCGCCTATTATCATTGCAATACCAAAGGATCCCCCACCTGAAAAAATCCCCTTCAGCATAACAATTTCATAGGTGCTTTTATCTGATATCTTTCTTGTACAGTTATTTTCAAGCCCCCAACAACAGGTTGCAAGTATTACAAAGAGCGAGCCAATTGAAAACTTAAAACTGCCGCTACCTTCAAACGAAAGAACAATGCTCGATAGTGTAATAAAGCCAATCGCAATCCACAGTCTTACAGATACTCTCTCTTTAAATATAATCAAGGCAATCAGTGTGGTAGCAACTATCTCAAAATTACCGAGAAGAGATGCATTAGATGCTGTTCCAAGATTTATACCAAGCATCAGGAATATAGGAGCAGCAATATCTAATACAATCATTCCGATTGTGTAAATCAAATCTCTACTTGCAAGCCTTTCCGACTTTTCTTCATACTTATACTGAAACAAATACATAAATCCTACACCTATACCTGCTCCAAGATACAGAAAAGCTGCCATAAAGGTTGGTGAAACATTAGTTAATAATATTTTTGAAAATGGCGTGTTAATCGCATAAAATATAGCTGCTATCAATGCCAATGCAACAGACCATAATTTTATTTTACCGTTCAAAAATAATCATCTCCTTCATAAAAATCACTATACACATCCAAATCTAAATGCATATAGCGGTTTTGTCAACTTTATTATAGTTTTTCATTGTCCAATATCTATTTTCTTTTGTTCTCACAAGGTTCTAATCGAATAAATATAAAATGTTTCATAGCGAATTATTTTATTCTGAAATATGGTATAATTAAGAAAATATTTTAAGTAAAAATCTATTTCTAGCAATCGCTATTTAATTATGAAGTGTACAATCTGAATACATTTTATCTATGGAAGGCCTCAAATTATGAAAAAGCTGCTTGCATTAATTATCAAAGATATAACATTCAACACAAGGATTTTTTCAATAACATTTATAGGATTTACTGCATTAATCTTTATTAATGCCTCTAAATATGGTGATGGTGGTAACAATATTGTAAACTACCTATTTTTCTGCGGAGCCGCTTCACTTGTTGCTGCTCCAATCTCATTTGCAATCGATGATGACAAGAGCACAAGAAGTTTTCTATCTGGAATTCCAGTTTCTCAAGCTCTTATTATAATAGCTAAATATATATTAGCTATTATGGCGTCACTTATATTTTCATCTCTAGGTTTATTAGCATATTATATAGCTAATGATCCGATTCCACCTATATGCATTCTGCTTACAATATCTTTATCTATTATAGTAGCGAGCATATATATGTTTGCATTTTATAAGTGGGACAGAAATGTTGCTACTTTTGCTTCTATGGCGGTGGCATTTCTACCCGCTCTGATTCCAAAAGAAATTGATGATGTTATCATAGATAGAAATCAAATTACACCAGCTTTAGTTATTACTATTTTTATTATTTCCCTAGTAGTTGCAACGCTACTGTCTATAATCAATACAAAAGTGATTTTAAAAAGAAGGTAGGTTATTATGGGTAAGTTGTTACAAATCAATGATATATCGTTTGAGTATAAAGATTTTAGGCTTGATAATGTTTCCTTTTCATGTGAGCCTGGAGATATTATTGGCCTTATTGGAATAAATGGTGCGGGAAAGTCCACAACGATTAATGCCATCCTTAACATCGTTAAGCCTGATTCAGGATTAGTGACATGGAAGGGAAAGGAAATATCAAAAATTAATATATCAAAATTTAGAGAGGAAGTTGGTTTTGTTGGCGAAAACATCTGCTATTATCCAACCATCACTCTGAAAAAAATATTGGGTTTTATGTCGCGGATATATAGTAATTGGGATAATGAAAGAGCTTCTAAACTAATAAAACTATTTGATCTTAATACTACAAAGAGAATGCGAGAACTATCAACCGGTATGCGCGTGAAGTTCAACTTACTTATTGCAATGTCCCATAATGCTGATATTTATATTTTGGATGAACCTACTTCTGGGCTTGATCCACTAATTCGTAAAGAAGTTCTAGAAATCCTATATAACGAAGCCAAAAAAGAAGGTAAGGCTGTCATTATTTCATCACACATAACCTCAGATTTAGAAAAGATAGCCGATAGAGCTGTTTATATTGTAGACGGAAGAATCGCCGAAGATATAGTTCTCAGTGAAGTTAGCAATAAGTATGCTAAACTAATACCTGAATCTGCAAATGGCACTATATCACTTGAAAGCGTCTTATACTATCTCCAAGGTGAGAGTACCACTATCAAACGGGAGCAATAAAATGAAAACAATCTCTATAATAATCAAAGATATTTCTTTTTCATTTATATGGCTTTGCATGGGAATTGCAATCACATTGGCATCACCAATCTATGCAATTAATTCAAATCTACATTTGCTTTTACACGCCCCATTCGCCTTTTTCTGCGCTGTAATCGGAGCTAACTTATTTCTTTCAAGAGCATGTTATATTGATGATGAATATGAAACAAAGATATTTAACAAAGCTTTGCCTGTTCATGACTATGAAAGAGTAGCATCCAAGTATATCATGAATTTCCTTATACAGTTTTTACTAATAGGATTTTCTATTGCAATGTGTACCTTAATCGGGATAAATTACTCTTTTATAGTAGTATTCGCATTTATTTCGCTTAACCTTATATATGATGCAATTTACCTATTCATTTTTCACTTTATCGGGATTAATGCAGCACAATATACTTTAGTCGCAATAGGTGGTTTAGGAATGGTAACTTATTTACTTTTTATTAAGAATTCAAACTATACAATCAATATATCCTTAGATGATTTTTGGTTTATAATTGCTCTTATTATTTCGTGCTTAATTTATATTATCTCCGCATTGCTTAGCTGCAAATTCATTAAAAAATAAATTTTATAAGCTTCAGTTCAAACAAAAGCAAATCGCTATACACATTCCAATCTAAATGCATATAGCGATTTTGTCAACTTTATCATAGCTCTTCTGCTTTAAACTCAGCGTATCCTTCGTAGTAGTAGCTATGGTCTATGCTCTTCATATATATCTCACGGTCGTTAATATCATCTATCAAAGCTTCACTTAGTATATGCTTAATCTCAATATCCTTGATAGGGCTTCTCTCCATAGCCATGAAGTAATCTTCCTTGTCTACCATGCTCCAGTCAATCACCTTGCTGATTTCCTTCTTAAGCATCAAATCAAGCCATATTCTCATGCTTCGACCATTTCCTTCTCTGAAGGGATGTGCTATGTTCATCTCGACATACTTTTCGATAATTTTATCAAAGCTCCCCTGCGGCATCTTGTCGATATTTTCAAGCGATACCTCTAGGTACATGACTGGTGCAAATCTGAAATTGCCCTTTGATATATTGACATCTCTCAGCTTACCAGCGAAATCATATATGTCCTCAAACAGGAATTTATGGATAGCAAAAAGTGCCTCACTACTACCTGGTTTTAGCTGATCAAAGATATTCCTGTCGAACAGCTCAACAGCCTTCTTTTTGCTTATCTTCTCTTCAGCTTTAGACAGCTCCATGGAATCTGTTATCCCCAGCTTATTCTCCAAAGTCATGAGATTCTCCATTCTATTGCGTGCTAGTATAGCTTCGCTCCTGCCGGAATTCTGTTACTTAGCATGATTAGGTTAAGCTTCTCTTCGCCCTCTTCATCGTGGATTTCTGATAGAAGCATTCCGCAAGACTCTATGCCCATCATAGCTCGTGGTGGAAGGTTTGTAATTGCTAGAAGCGTCTTTCCAACGAGTTCCTCTGGCTCATAGAAGTTATGGATTCCACTTAGAATTGTGCGGTTTTCGCCTGATCCATCGTCAAGAGTGAACTGAAGAAGTTTCTTTGACTTAGGCACTGCAACGCATTCGAGAACCTTAACGGCTCTGAAGTCTGACTTTGAGAAGGTGTCAAAATCAACCATCTCCTCAAATAGCGGCTCAACCTTAACCTTTTAGAAATCAATCTTTTCCTCGGCTTCCTTAATAATATTTCGATGCTAGTATCCTTACCATGGATATTTCTCATGTTATTATGGCTTCGTGTTGATACCTCTCCATTGAAACGTGGTTCTCTATTACTCGTTTGCACCACCGACTTTTTAATCATCGAAAATCATATCAGGTTTTTCCTTTTTACAATCCCTCTTTACTTTTTCTGGAATACCACCAAGGAAATAGTCTTCAATAAGATTCCATGTGTCATCATTACTAAAATTACCTTCAAAGATATATGTTAGCATTTTTACAGAAATCAGATGTCTTTCCGCAACCATTTCAAGTAAGCGATTGTGGTACCTATATGGAGCTTTAATAATATTTATCAGCGCCTGAATCTGGTTGATATAGATATAAAGCTGACTATTAGCGCCACCAAGCATTTCAAAGGTCAAGCACCCCATCGCCTCAAGTATTCCAAGAATGATACTATATTCTTTGGTACGGTTTCCATTATCATTTATCAGATATAGCATTCCGTTTTTAGTATCTGATTCCACTTTTTTGAGCCCTTTTTCGACCCATGAAAAATATGAATTAACTGCGACGTTAAATTGATACTTCGTATTTCCTCCAATTGTTGTTTTTTCTATAGCAATAGGAGTTGATGACTTAGCAAAGTTTTTCCTGTATGCATCCATCGATGCTATAACAACTTCGCATACAGTATGCGCCTTGTACTTATTGATTCCACATGTATGTTCCAATTCTTCTGCAATATCCGTAACAGCAGTATGCTCACCCGATTGAACTTTTTGGAAAATGAATTTTTTGATTGCATCCCAGATATTTTTAAACATGCTGTTGTAGTCATTTTCGAATCCAACATTTACGCATAGTGCAGGAACCATTGGATATTTTGTGAGGAAATTAATCTCATCACTCTTTGAATACACCATAAACTTAAACTTAGGGAATGAGTGTGTTTTATAATCTTTATTCCAGATTGAACTCAGCCTTACACGGCATATTTTCTTTTGTTCATCAATCTCTTCTATAGTATCTGGATATTCTTTTCTTAATTTCTCCTGGATTCTAGGTTCTATTTCAAAAAATCCCATAGAAAACATTGGTATCGGCCTAACGTTAATAGGAGAAAATCCAATTTTCGATTCAAAATCTTTTTGAATTAATAGTAAAGCTGTTTTTACTTTATTGATGTTATCATCTTCATCACTAATTGCTGGTCCAAAGATATAAGAAAAGTTCTCTGCATCCAAAAGCATCGCATTCCTTTTCTTTGTTAAATCCCCCTTTTCCCTACTATGTAGGCTTTGCTGGTATAATCCATTTATTTTTTCAATTACTTTTATGAATTGATAATGCTGTACCGTTGATAATCCATGGAGTCTGTTTATATGTTTAAAATCTTTCGGGTTATAATGATAATATGCCTCTCCTCTTAAATCTTCTCTTCTTGCAGCCCTTCCTATTTCCTGGACATAATCGCATACATTTCCTGTCGGAGCAAAATGAACGACTAATTCTATGTCATTTATATCTATTCCCATACCGAAGGCTTTTGTCGCAAGCATTACAAGTTTTTTCTTGGCGTAAAAGGCCTCATAATTCTCCTGTTTCAAGTCTTTAGATAATGATCCATGATAGATAGCCACATGATCTATCTCATGTTTATTACGAAGGAATTCATAACATCTATCAATCAGCGCCACTGTCGGAAAGTAAATCAACGTCTTCTTGTTGGTCAGTAGCGCTCGTTTGAGAATTTCTTCTATCTGTTCAAACTTATCAAGTTCATACTCAGCCCTTTCTCCTTTGTCCTTTTTGCTTCGATCAATAACTATATCAATATCTTCTCGCTTAACATATCCCAAGTATGTAATAGGGTTGAGCATATGAAGGCTATTCACAGTCTCTGTGTACATATCTTCTAAGCCTTGATATATAGCTGTCGCTGTAAACGTTGCTATAACAAATGAGCGTTGTTTACGTTCAATCTGCTTTTTTCTTAGTTTTTTTATGTGATCACCAAGATACCAATAGTCCGGTCTAAACTGTTTACCCCAAGTCGTAACAATATGCGCCTCATCAATCACTATCATACCAATAGTCCTATCACCAATCAGCTGTTCAACATCACTTCTGCTGAGCAGAGTTTCAGGAGAAATATATAAGATGTCATATTCTCCTTCTGAAACCTTCTCAATGATTTTCTGCTTCATAATCGGCGATATATCCGAGTTAATTGTCTTAGCATGGTTATATTTTTTTAATTCAAGATTTTTAACCTGATCATTCATTAACCCAATCAGTGGAGATATTACTATTGTTAATAGATTATATTTTTCAGCCAGATAAATAGCAGGGACCTGGAACATAACAGATTTACCAGCGCCTGTTGGCGCAGTCACAAACAAATCTCTAAAATCTTTTCCCTCTCCGCAGGCTTCAACTTGGCAAACCAGATTGGAAATAATGTTTTCCTGAGAAATCTCCACCACAGCCTTATTCCCATTTTCTAATTCCGACATATCGTAAACTGGAAGATTCCTATAAGAAGAATATTCCCAATACTTCTTCAAGATATCTCCATATTCGTCTCTATGTTCATATTCATCTGATACGGTTTGTGCCTGAAGAAAGAATACATCAGTGTATTCACGCCAGTAAAAAGCAAGTATAAAAATATGGTTCTTTAATCGATTTAAATCTCCAGTATAATTTGTGAGTCGAATAGTGACTTCATCTGGCTCAGAAAAAAATCTCTTTACAAGATCTATATAATCCGCTTCCTCAATCAGATCATTATCTAATGCACTTTCGTTTACTGATGGATGTATGTTCACCTTCTGATTGTCAAAAAGATTAACTTTCGTAATCTTACTACTAAGCAACGACGGCGAATCACTATATGCACCTAGTAAATATCCGTTATACTCTCTTAATCCCACAAACAGTGATATATATTCATCTATATCACCGAGGTAAGTTTCATCATTTTCATCTGCCTCCGACTCTTCAAAATGTGCGAGGAGTCCTTTTTTTATTTCTTCCTCAAAGCAATCCTCCACTGGATACTGTTCCATATATAAATTGTTCTCTAAAATTATCACTTCTTTGTATTGTGCGAGTGCAAAATCTGCAAGAAGTAAAAACTCTTCATAGGATAAATACTGCCTTTTTCCATAAATAGACATGAAATATCCAATCTTATTGTCAATAAGGCTTGCTAAATCAATTTTTTGTATAGAAGAATCCACATATGAAACAGGTATTCCTTTCAAAACAACCAACGATTTATCATTGATTGCTATTTCCGATAGCTTTGCATTGATTTGATTTCTAATAACTGAGCTTCCCATGGATTTCCTCCTCATAAATTATAAGAATTGTTTTAGTTTTCTTGATTTTGATGGATGGCGCATTTTTCTTAAAGCTTTAGCTTCGATTTGCCGTATTCTTTCTCTCGTGACACCAAACTTTTGTCCCAAATATTCTAATGTACGTGGCTCTCCATCATCTAACCCAAAACGCATTCTAATTACCTGACGTTCTCTATCCTTTAATGTATCCAACGCTTCATCCAAACTCCTTCGTAGTTCTCTGTTTGTCACTATATCCTCTACTGACAATACATCCTCTGAAGGGATAAAATCCACAAGTTCAGAATCCTCTTCTTCTCCAACAGGTGCGTTCAAATACGAATACATAAGAATATTAGTTTTTAGGACCATGCATTCTCTCACTGCTTTCTCTGTGATGCCCATCTCGTCTGCGATTTTCTTTATACGTTTCTCTGGTATGTAATCCGAAAACTTGTTCTCAATTACAGTAAGTTTATTTATACGTTCCATCATATGAACCGGGATTCTAATCGCAAACCCGTTATCCATAATTTCTCGTGATATAGCCTGCTTTATCCACCATACTGCATAGGTGCTAAATGAATATCCAAGCTTGATATCAAATTTCTGCGCAGCCTTTATCAATCCCATAAACCCCACTTGCTCTAAATCTTCAAAATCTAAGTGATGGCTATATTTCTTAGAACATGCATTCACACATTTGTCTACCAAACCTTTGTTTTTTACACATAAATCTTGAGTTGCTTGTAGGTTTCCTTGTTGAATCAATGTGCAAAGTATTTCATTTGACTGTTTGATATTTCTATTTACAACAAGGGTTTCAGGAGCGTCTGGGTTAAAGTTACCATCTTTAAATAAAGATATATCATATAGGACCGGAAAATAATCCCGTTCATTGTCAAAATTATATTCGTCTATTTCCACTTCCGCTATTAAATCAATTCCATTCTTATAGAGAATCTCGGTAACATCATACATCTCCTTCAGAGATAACATGCTATAGATGTTCTCGAATTGATCATATGTAATTGAACCGTCCTTAACATATGGCTCAGCCATGCTAAGAATTAAATGTTCATTCATGATAATTAATTCTCCCTAACACATCTATGAAATAAAATCCGGGTTATCGTCAGCAACTGCTTTTAACATTCTTCCTATTTCAGACTCACAATCATCAAGCGTTATGACTAGCGTATCAATAGCTCTCGTTAATGGAATCATCACCCAATTATAAATGTACTTTTTCTTGTGTTCTTCAGGGCTTTCCAACAACAAGGAATCTAATTCACCCTCGACATATTCAGAATCTTTCTCTTTGATAAACACATCAAAGTCCATACAGATTACTGTCCACCCCTCCAATCCTCTTGAGGAATCATATTGAAGCACACGTACCTCATCATTTCTCACGCTGTATGATTCCCTGTTATTACTATTTGTTCCATCCCATAGAAACACACCATTTTTCTCAAATTCAGTTTTCTTTGCAAAGTGGGAATCTATCCCATCTTTTCTGACCAAAGAATGCGGAACCACATATAGCATGTCATATGCTATATTCTGCTTTTCCTTTAACAGCTTCATTTCTTCAGTATGTATTTCAAAAAGCTTACCTGAACTTATAATCCTTATTCTCCCACCAGGCATCTTATCAGTGCCTTGTATCTTCCCAGCAGTTATCCCCATTGCCTTAGTTAATAGATTCAAAAAAGTAATTATGTTTTCTTTTTGGCGTAAGCAGTATTTAAGCTTAATGTTGTTACGTTCATGAATGACCGTCCAATCACATACTTTTCCACGACGAACAAACTGATTCCCCCCATCTGCAACGATTATGTTTCCTTTATCAAAAAGTTTTAATACAACATCTCTTTCAGTTTCGTTCCAATCTTGCGCTTCGTCAATCAATAGATAATCCCAGTCAAGATATCTATCTTCCAATACTTCTTCTTTAGCTAATCCAACCGACTCAGAATCGTCCAAAAAGGAATTGAGTTCTTCAAGAACCTTGTCGTAATGTAACAAGAACTTGTCGCCAGACATTTTCCCCTCGTACAATATCTTGTTGGCCAATTTGTAAAAATATGATTGCATAGTTTTAACAGCAACACAGTTTTCTTCAAACATATCTGGCAACTCAGCTAAAGCAAAAAGTCTACGAATATCTGAAACGAGTGCCTTATTGTATGTAAGCATAAGAACCCTCGCTGACTTTTCATCAACAAGTGATATGGCAGTCTGAATCAAACCAACAGTTTTTCCAGTTCCTGCTCTCCCCCTGTAAATAGAAACCTTTCCCTGTGAATTGATAAAACTTATATCTTGTAATGCCTTATTAGAAATCATTTCTATTCGTTTTCTAGTCAGTTCTCCCATTTGTTCTTTTGACTCAGAAAAAAGCTGAAGTGCCTTTTGAAAATCGCTCACTCCACATGATTCATAATTTGAATCAAAAATATATCCTGCACTTGTCCTAAAAGGCGGCTTCTGCATCATCAATAAATGTAATAAATCCTTAAAGTCGAAATCAGAACCAAGTACGTTTGAAGGTAACTTTCTCCCATTATTAGTAAGCAGCGAATTAATTTCACTCGATGTTGCTTGCGTAAACCAAATCACATTTGTAATAAATGGTGAAAACGATAGGACTCTCGTAAAAAAGTTCATAGCAGAGATTTTTTGCTTGTTTGATTGCTGTGTAACACAATGTAAATCTGCTCCGTATTTAACATAAAAATCCGTGCCATTCAAAACGATTCCTGAGATATCATGCCTCTTCACTTCTATAACAGTACAAAAACTCTTTACGAACACCTTGTCTTGAATTTGATTCCCATCCTTGTCAGTGAAGTCGGAGTTCAAACCGTAATTCTGAATGCTTCTGAGTATCATAAGATCAACATCTTTAACTGCCTGACCATAAAGGGTCGCACTAGCAAACAGCACAATCTCTCCTTTAGTACTTTCCGGAGTCGTAGTCTGAATGATGTTTTTTAGTTTTAATGCTGCGTTGTATTCGTCAGATTCTTTTTCTGCACCAAATACCGATACCTTTATAGCCATGTCTTCCACCTATCTGTTCTTATATCCTACTTATCATCTTTCTCAAAGCTCATAATGTCGCCGATATTGCAGTTCATGTACTCACAGATTTTTTCATGACTTCAATAGAAACGTTTTCTCTCTTTCCCATTTTTGCCATAGTTGCAGAACTTATATTTAGTTCGGCAGCTAAATCCTTTTTGTACATATTCTTGTCGATTATATAAGCTTCTCCAAAAAAGAGCTTCTTCTATTTATATATACATTATTACAATCTACTATTATTTTCTACATGTTCCACAAATTCATATAACATTTCTGTTGAGAAATAGGTATCTAGACTTAACGACACTTCGATTTCCTCAAGCTCCTTGAGATCCAATAAAAAAGAGAAGATAGCTTAACCATTATACCATCTTCTCTAATAAGTGTCCTCTTTGTCTGATGCTATTATGGTCTAAATCATCAGTATTTTTTCTTATCAAGACTTTAGTAAAGCTTTGCTCCTGCCGGAATTCTGTTGCTTAGCATAATCAGGTTAAGCTTCTCCTCACCCTCTTCATCGTGTATAGCCGATAGAAGCATTCCGCAAGACTCTATGCCCATCATTTCTCGTGGCGGAAGGTTTGTAATCGCCAGAAGTGTTTTTCCAACGAGTTCTTCCGGCTCATAGAAGTTATGGATTCCGCTTAGAATTGTGCGGTTCTCACCTGTTCCATCGTCAAGAGTGAACTGAAGTAGTTTCTTTGACTTAGGAACTGCAGTGCATTCTAGAACTTTAACAGCTCTGAAATCCGACTTTGAGAAAGTATCAAAATCAACCATCTCCTCGAACAGCGGCTCAATCTTAACCTTTGAAAAGTCAATCTTTTCCTCAGCTTCCTTAACGGCTTCGCTCTTAGTTTCGTTCTTCTCTGCACCGATTGGCTTCATTGTAGGAAAGAGCATTGCATCTCTGATACTTGGAGCATCAGCAATCAACATGATAACTCTGTCTATACCTATACCTAGCCCGCCTGTCGGAGGCATACCAACCTCAAGAGCGTTTACGAAGTCCATATCCATAGGATGAGCTTCGTCGTCGATTCCAAGGTCGAGCTGCTTCTGCTGCTCAGCAAAACGATTGTACTGATCGATAGGATCGTTCAGCTCTGAGAAAGCGTTTCCAATTTCCCATCCGTTGATATAGAACTCGAAACGACGAGTTATTCTAGGGTCCTTAGGGTCACGCTTTGCCAGAGGCGAAATGTCTACCGGATGTCCTGTGATGAAGACAGGGCCATCTAGATAGCCGGGAACGTCCTCACAGAACTCATCAAACATCTCTGCGATTAGTTTGCCGCGAGTCATACCCTTTACATCCTCAGGTTTCATACCCTTTGATATTGCTGCTTCCTGAGCTTCTTCATCAGTATCGACTTTGCTGAAGTCAACGCCTGTAATCTCCTTAACGGCATCCGCCATATCCAGCCTTCTCCATGGTGGCGTAACGTCGAATTCCTTACCCTGGTACTTGATGATAGGGGTTCCGTTTACAGCCATCGTAGCCTTGTAGATGATCTGTTCAGTCAGTTCCATTACATCTTCCATGTCGCTGAACGCCATGTAGCACTCCATACTGGTGTATTCAGGGTTGTGGTTTCTATCCATACCCTCGTTGCGGAACATCTTGCCCATCTCGTAGACTCTGTCAAGACCACCGACGATGAGCCTCTTCAGAAATAGCTCGTTCGAGATACGAAGCTTCATATCGAGGTTCAAAGTGTTGTGGTAAGTATTGAACGGACGAGCGTTAGCTCCGCCTGCGATAGTCGTCAAAATAGGAGTGTCAACCTCTAGGAAGCCATAATCGTCTTCCAGAACGGACTTAATCTCTTTGATGATGCGAGCTCTCTTGTAGAAAGTTTCTCTTACATCTGCATTCATGATAAGGTCAACATAGCGCTGACGATATCTGAGATCCTGATCCTGAAGACCGCTCCACTTATCAGGAAGAACCTGAATGGATTTGCTCATCAAAACGAGCTGCGTAGCATGTATGGAGACCTCGCCTGTCTTTGTCTTAAATACCTTGCCGACAACGCCGACAATATCGCCGATATCGTAGGTTTTGAACCACTTGTAATCTTCCTGACCTATGTCATCTCTCTTGATATATGCCTGAATACGACCCTGTTTGTCCTGAACATCAATAAACGCAGCCTTACCCATGATACGCTTGCTCATAATTCTTCCTGCGATGGAAACCTCCTGATCCTCCATCGCATCGAAGTTCTCCTTGATATCCATGCTGTGTGCCGTTACGTTCCACTTTTCAACAACAAAAGGGTTTCTGTCCGCATCCTGCAGAGCCTTTAGCTTATCACGTCTTATCTGTCTCTGTTCGCTTAGATTTTCTTCTGTTTGCTCAGCATCTCTGTCAACAACCTGAGATGTCTTAGTGTTTATATCGTTCTGACTCATTTTCTCCACCTTACTGAAATTTATTTTTCAATTGAAATAATCTCATAATGTATCATTCCGTCCGGAACAAGGATTTCTACCTTGTCACCGACCTGCTTGTCCAGAAGGTTCTTGCCTACTTCGGACTCATTTGAAATCTTTGCAGGTTCAGCAAAAGGATCGGACTCTGTAGAACCAACGATAATGAACTTGTCCTCCTCGCCGCTATCTACATTCTTTACCGTAACTGTAAGACCGACATTTACACGGTCCACTGTTATTTCATTTTCGCTGATGATCTTTGCGTTTCTGAGCATCTGTTCAACCTTGAGGATTCTCTCCTCAACCTCAGCTTGCTCTTCCTTTGCCGCATCGTACTCAGCGTTCTCAGAAAGGTCGCCGTAAGATCTTGCCTCTTTTAGCTTCTCAGAGACTTCCTTTCTTCTAACAGAAACAAGTTCGTCTCTTTCTGCTTCTAACTTATCGTAACCCTCCTGGGTCATCAAAACTACATCTGCCATTATAATCTCCTTTTGCTTAAACTATGCGTCCTTGTTCGATTCGACAAAGCGCTTTATCTTCATACCCGTTGTCTTATTAAATTTATCTTTTCGGATATTTAGCTTTTTGATTTTCTTAAATAGTGGTAGGTGCTCATTTATCTTATCAATTTCAGACCATACCAGATCCTGTGCCTGTTTGTCAGTGTATTCCTCGCCAAGCACTTCCTTTAACTCATCCTCATCCAGGATTACAGTTGCAGCGATTGTCGTACTGTTGACACCTTCGTCACCGGTATCACCCCAAACCATCGACTCAGCGATGAAAGGAATGTGCGATAGCTCATATTCAAGCTCCTCCGGAAAGACGTTCTTACCGTTTTCGGTTATTATAACATTCTTTTTACGTCCTGTTATATATATAAAGCTATCTGTATCAACTCGTCCGAGGTCACCGGTGTAGAACCAGCCGTCCTTCAGAACCGCATCAGTTGCCTCCTGATTGTTATAGTATCCAAGCATTACGTTCGGTCCCTTAAAACAAATCTCTCCGATGCCATCCTCGTCCGCATCTACAATCTTAACTTTCATTCCTGGAAGCAAATGCCCTACGGACTCGTTTTTCATGTCCTTTTCGACATCCGGATTTAGTGCAGCCATAGGTGAGCACTCCGTCAGACCGTAGCCTTGAACTGCGATAATTCCGAGATCATTGAAGAACTGCAGAATCTTTGGATCGATTGCCGCACCTCCTGATATCAAAACGCGCATTCTTCCGCCGAACACATCTAGAATATCCTTGGCAAACTTCTTTGCGATATTTACATTCAGCTTCTTAGTCCTCTTGTTCAGCTTCATGAGCTTCTCAAGTTTCTTATCCTTGCCTTCGCTCTTCGCCGTCTTCCATATTCTCTTGTACAGAGTTTCTATCAAAACAGGAACCCCTAGAAGCATTGTTGGCCTTATCTCCTGAAGATTCTTCGTTATGTACTTGAGCCCCTCACAGAATGCAATCGAAGCTCCTTTGTACAGCGGCATCAGGAATGCACATGTACACTCATATGTATGGTGCACCGGAAGTACCGAGAAGAAGATATCCTCAGGATTTACATTCAGGATTGTAGGTGCCATCATCAAATCATCTGCGATGTTTCGATTTGTTAGAACTACACCCTTTGCAAAACCCGTAGTTCCCGAAGTGTAGAGAATTACTGCAGGATCTGTTCCCAAAACCTCAGCATCTATGAACTGCCTGTCGCCTAGTGCAATAGCATTCTTACCATCCTCGATAAGCTGTTTCCATGAATAGATTATGTGTTCCTCTTCAACTTGTTCCTTATGCTTATCCTTACGCCTTTTTACCTTTTCCTTTGGCTCGGATTCCTCGCTACCTACAGGTCTAAGGCTTCTGTTCTCATCAATGTCAAGGTTTATCAAGGTCTTGAGACTTGTGTCTCCATCCTCTCTTATCTGCTGAAATATCTTCTCAAATTTCTTGCTGTAAAGCACTGCAGAAACATCAGCATCCTTTACAAGATTCTTCAGTTCATCGGCACTGAGTTCCTTATCGAGCGGTACTGCAATACCTACTCCTCCGGTTACAGCAAGATATGAAGACTCCCATTGATAGTACGTCGTTCCTATTATAGCGATACGCTTGCCCTTTAGTCCAAGGTTTATCAAAGCGGTTCCAAGTCCGTTTACATCGACCTGTGCCTGTTTATAAGTTATTTGAGTATATTCCTCGCCCTTGTTGAACTTCTGATGAAAGGCCGGCCTGTCTCCATAAAGCTCAACACTGCTGTTAAACATTTGCTTTATGTCGGTTATAGGCCTTCCGGTTTTGTATCTAAGGTAAGGATCTATGCTCTTATCTATGTTGTCTATCATCTCCTTGGCATGCTTGCGATCCTCTGCCTTCTTCTCTATGAAGTCCGGACTCCCCTTCTCATCAGCTCCTTCAATGAAGTTTCCGTATCTCTTAACCTTGCCTGTCGTTGTCATAGCAAATCCATTCTCTCTGATATTGATGCGCTTGATTACCTTGTAAGGCGGCAAGGTCTTGTTTATCTCGTCAATCAGCTCTCGGTAAAAGTGGTAAACGTCGCTGCTGCTCATCTTACCGCGTTGCTCCTCCAAAAGCTCGTAGTTTGGTTGAATATCAGCTGTAACAATTACATTTCCGACTGTCTTATCCGTCACACCGTGAACTATGGTTTCCTTAATCAGTTCGTTTTCCTTGAGGACTGCCTCAAGCTCTTCAGGAAAGATGTTCTTTCCGCCCTTTGTCACGATTACGGTCTTCTTTCTACCGGTCAAATAGAGGAAGTCATCGGAATCCAGGTATCCTAGGTCACCCGTATGAAGCCATCCGTCTTCGATAGCCTCATCCGTAGCCTCCTGATCCTCGTAGTATCCGAGCATCACAGATGGACCCTTGACTACGATTTCTCCGACTCCGTTCTCATCGGCATTATCTATTCTCACCTTAGTTTCCGGCATCGGTCTTCCTACCGACTTTGCTATGCTGTAGTTATCCTGGTTTACAGCTATAATCGGCGCATATTCCGTCATTCCATAGCCCTGAATCATCGGAATGCCCATAGCTTCAAAAGCCTCAGTAATCTCGGGATCCATAGCTGCACCGCCGGCAATGAATAAATGCATACCGCCACCAAAAGCCTGATGAATAGGTTTAAACAGCTTTCGTATGAGGCTTCGATTGTTGTACAGTTTTAGGCGACGTGAAAGCGCAATGGCGTTTCTTATCTTTTCTCCCTCGCCACGACCTTCCGCCTGCTTCATCAAACCCTTAAAAATTTTCTCGAACACCAGAGGCACGCCAACCATACAATTCGCCTTTACCTCGTTCATATTCCTTAAAATATATTTGATTCCCTCGCAGATTGCGATAGTCCTTCCCTGATAAATAGTTACCCAATCTATGGTATTCTCATAGGTGTGGTGCACCGGAAGAATGGATAATACAACGCATCCCTTGTCTAGCATTACACGTTTTGATACATTCACAACATTTGCTGCGATGTTCTTGTGCGAAAGCATTACGCCTTTTGATTTTCCTGTGGTTCCCGATGTAAAGAGAAGTGAAGCCATGTCTTGCGGATTAATTTCAGCATCGACAAAGTTTCTGGCACCTTCGCGAAGAAGCTTATTTCCTTCCTCAATCAGTTTCACAAGAGAGAGAACCTTTTCGTTTTCGCTCTCGGACATCGAAATAAAATACTCTATTTCACCCGGCTTGTCGAATAGCGGCTTTACTGTCTTTTCCATTCTATTTGAGAAGACAATTGCCTTCGCATGGGATCTTTCAACAAGGCTCTTAAGCTCGTCCTGAGGTAAATTCTTATCTAGGGGAACGATTACACCGACTCCACAAACAGCAGCGAAATAGGTTAAAAACCAGTGATAGCTGGTTTCCCCTACAACGGCGATTTTGCATCCCTTAAGCCCCATGTCAATTAGCTTTGTCCCCAAAGCATCCATATCGTCTTTGACCTTAGCATAGCTAACAGGCTGAAAAGTTCCGCCCGGCTTATCCTTTTCCAGAAACGCGGTATCATCCTTAAACATCGAGCAGCTGCTTACAATGATGTCCTTAAGGTCTGTCACTTGTCTAACAGGATGTTCCATACCATCGTATTTTGCTTTATTCATCTTTCTCCTCCAGCTGCAACTTGCAATAAACTTAAACTCTTATCTATTTCAATACTACCTTTAGGAATTTTTTCTTTCCCTTTTGTATTAGAAGCTCACCGTCCTCAAAATCCGCCTCGGTGATATTCTTTTTCGGATTCTCCACCTTCTTGCGGTTCAGTGAGAGTCCGCCCTGTTCGATGGTTCTGAAGCCATCTCCGTTGCTCGTTACAAGTCCAAGCTCCTTTATCAAAGATACCAAACCCTTGCCCTCTCCGGCAAAGACAGATTTCTCAAGCTCCACAGTAGGTAGGTTTGCAACAGACTGACCGCTGAAAGCAGCACGAGCAGCATCGAGAGCCTTCTGAGCCTCTTCCTCACCATGAACTAACTTTGTTACTTCATAAGCCAATATTTCCTTGGCCTTATTTATCTCAGCACCCTCTAGAGAAGCAAGTCTCTTAACCTCATCCATAGGCAGGAAGGTTAACATTCTCAAGCACTTTTCTACATCCGCATCGCTGACATTTCTCCAGTACTGGAAGAAGTCAAACGGGCTTGTGCGATTAGGATCCAGCCATAGAGCGCCCTTCTGGGTCTTGCCCATCTTCTTGCCCTCGCTCGTTGTGAGAAGGGAGAAAGTCATACCGTAAACCTCTTTACCGACCATCTTTCTTGTGAGGTGAACGCCTCCGATGATGTTTGACCACTGGTCATCACCGCCGAATTCCATGCGTACATCAAAGTCTCTAGCCATAACCATAAAATCGTAGGACTGCATGAGCATATAGCTGAACTCAAAGAATGTAAGTCCGCCCTCGCGCTCCATACGCTGCTTGAAAGCCTCCGCTCTAAGCATGTTGTTAACGTTGAACTTTGATCCTACCTCTCTTACGAACTCGACGAAGTTGAGAGGTCTAATCCAGTGACCGTTGTTCACAGCGATGGCCTTGCCTGCCTCAGGAGTCTTATTCTCATGTCCCGGGCAATATACTCCCTGATTTCCCTCGTACTTCCAATCCTCGTCGAACTCGATGAATCTATCAAAGAGCTTCTTAAAATGATTGCAGTTGTTATCAATTTCTTCAACATCCATAACAGTACGCATGTCAGAGCGTCCCGATGGATCTCCAACCATTCCGGTTCCGCCACCTAACAAAACCACAGGAATATGACCGAACTTCTGCATGTACATGATTGCGATGATCTGCATGAAGTGACCGACGTGCAAGCAGTCAGCTGTAGGATCAAAACCTATATAGAATTTGATTTTCTCCTTTCCGAGAAGCTCACGAACAGCATCTTCATCCGTGCACTGCTCGATAAAACCTCTCTCCTTGAGAACGTCAAATACATTATCGTATTTACTAATATTATCAGGTATTAAACTCTTCATTCCCGCTGGGCTCCTTAAATTATTTTGTTCCGTAGAGTCTGTCTCCGGCATCTCCAAGACCTGGCAAGATGTATGCCTTTTCGTTTAGTTTATCGTCCTTAGCCGCAATGTAAATATCAACATCCGGATGCGCGTCCTGAAGCACTTTGATTCCCTCCGGCGCTGCGATTAGACACATGAATGTGATATCCTTACCACCACGCTTTTTGATAAAATCTATGGCAGCTGAAGCGCTTCCACCGGTTGCAAGCATTGGATCGAGAACAAAAATTCTTCTCTTATCGATATCCGCAGGAAGCTTACAATAATACTCAACAGGCTCGTGTGAATCGGGATCTCTGTAAAGACCAACATGTCCAACCTTTGCGTTTGGAACCAGTTCGAGCATCCCATCAACGAATCCAAGTCCTGCCCTCAAGATTGGAACGATAGCAATATCCTCACCCTTAAGCATATTAACCTTTGTCTTACACATAGGTGTCTCGATTTCAACCTGCTCAAGCTCAAGATTTCTGGTAGCCTCAAAACCCATCAAAATAGCTATTTCCTTAGCTAGCTGACGAAAGTCCTTAACATTGGTCTCCTGCATTCTCATAAGTGCAACCTTGTGCTGAATTAGCGGATGGTCAAAAACATATATCTTACCCATTTTTCTCTCCTAATTTGTATATTTAACTTTTAACTTTATTAACTATCAAAATCTGATGCAATACCTATAGTGCATCCAGCTGTGCAACTCGTCTTGCATGTCTTTCCTGGGTGAGCCCTGCCCACTCAGTATCCAGCCAGATGTCAACCATCTTGCAAGCCTCTTCAGGCGCAGTCATCCTTCCGCCGAAGGCTAAGATATTCGCATTGTTGTGTTGCTTTGCCAAACGAGCAATCTCATCTGAATAGCAAAGTGCACACCTAACACCCTTCACCTTGTTCGCAGCTATAGATATTCCTACACCGCTTCCGCAACATACTATGCCAAGCTCAGCCTTTCCGGATGCAACAGCATCGCCACAAGCCTTTCCGTACTCCGGATAATCAACCGCCTCACCGTCATTTGTCCCGAGATCCAAAATCTGAAAACCTCCGCGCTCCTGAAGGTGTTTCTTGATTGCGTTCTTTAGCTCATATCCGCCGTGGTCAGCGGCCATTACCATTATCATTTTATCCTCCTGACATTATATCCTGCCGACTTTAACATTCTATTCATAACAGAAAAGCCAAGTCCCTGCTCGGGAAGAGCCTCTGCCAAAATCACATCGACTCCGAGTTCGTCAGCCTCTCTCAGCTTTGCAAACAGTTCGTGTGCCGCCAGTTTCTCGTCTGTGAAGCTCAGCTTAAATACCGATTTGCCCTGTTTTTCAAGTTCCTCTGTCTCCGCATCCATAGCTTTCATTACAGATTCGCTCTCCCCATCAAAGATAATCATCTCTGCGCAAGGTGCATAGTGCTTATACTTCATGCCGGGAGATCTGGGATGAAAGTCATCATCTCTCTCCTGCGCCTCAGCCTCGGCTACATGCTCAGGCTCGAGTATATTCTTAGGTCTTTTGAAAAGACTTTGGTCAACGGCAACTTCCTTATCCAATGCCTCGGAGAACATCTCCCGAGTTATCGCACCGGGTCTCAAAATCATCGGCGGATCACATGTCATATCTATGACTGAAGACTCTATACCAAAATCGCAATCCTCTCCGCAAATGATTCCGTCGATTCTACCGTATAAATCGTGTATTACATGCTCCGCAGTCGTCGGGCTTGGTCTTCCCGAGATATTTGCACTCGGCGCCGCTATCGGGCAACCGGACTCTTTGATGAGCGACCTTGCCACATCGCTCGAAGGAAGCCTCACACCTACAGTATCAAGACCACCTGTCGTAACATCCGGAACTATGTCCTTTCGCCTTACAATCATCGTCATCGGGCCCGGCCAGAATTTATCCATCAAGACGCGCATATCCTCACTTATATCATCTGTGAGTCCGGCAAGTTCACTCGTCTCTGCTATGTGAACTATCATTGGATTGTCTGAAGGCCTGCCCTTTGCCGTATACACTTTGCCGACAGCCTCGCTATTTAAGGCGTCTGCTCCAAGTCCATAAACGGTTTCGGTAGGAAAAGCAACCAGCCCTCCGTCTCTAATTATATCTGCTGCAGTCCTTATATTTTCAATTGTATCGTTAAATAACGATGTCTTCATTCGGACTAATCCTCCAAATCGCCGCCGACTTAAAACGCTTTCATCTTCTCAGCCTGATCGTTTGTGATTAGGCCATCGATAATCTCGTCAATATCTCCATCGAGGATGGCATCCAGCTTGTAAAGAGTCATACCGATACGATGCTCCGTGCACCTTCCCTGCGGAAAGTTATATGTCCTTATACGCTCAGATCTGTCACCGCTTCCTATCTGGCTTCTACGCTCTGCTGCGATTTCGCTCTGCTGTTCCTGAAGTTTAAGGTCGTAAAGTCTTGACTTCAGAACCTTAAAAGCTTTTTCCTTATTCTTTATCTGCGACTTCTCGTCCTGACATGTTACGACAAGTCCTGTTGGAACGTGTGTGAGTCTTACAGCTGAGTCGGTTGTGTTTACGCACTGTCCGCCGTTTCCGGAAGCTCTGTAAACGTCCACTCTTACGTCGTTAGGATCAAGAGCCACATCTACGTCCTCAACCTCCGGAAGTACTGCAACCGTAGCCGCCGATGTGTGAATTCTTCCGGAAGACTCTGTCTCAGGAACACGCTGTACACGATGAACTCCGCTCTCATACTTGAGTCTTGAGTAAGCCCCCTTGCCCTTAATCAGCATAACGGCTTCCTTGATTCCACCCATACCTGTGTCGTTTATTTCTATAATTTCCGTTTTCCATCTGTGACGCTCTGCATATCTCGTGTACATCCTGAGCAGATTCTGTCCGAACAAAGCAGCTTCTTCGCCACCGGTTCCGGCTCTAACCTCCAGGATAACGTTCTTATCATCGTTAGGATCCTTAGGTATGAGCAAAACTCTGAGCTCCTCTGAAAGATCTTCTATCTTCTCCTCGTTATCGTTCACCTCCAGCTTTGCCAAATCCCTGAGTTCCTCATCATTTTCGGTCTCCAGAATTTCCTTAGCCATGGCGAGTTCTTCTTTAGCCTTCTTGTATTCTTCGTATTTCTTTACGATAGGCTCCATCTCTCCCATATCCTTGATATAACGCTGCCATGTAGGCTGGTCGGCTATAACATCAGGGTCTGAAACCTTGAGAGACATGTCCTTATATTTTTCCACAATAAAATCCAATTTATCAAACATATTTATAATCCTTTTTTGCGATTTTTCGCTATTTACTAATCATTTTCTAACTAACTATTTTAACACATTACGCCCTATTATAAAAGAAAATTAGCGTAAAAACACGCTCACAATATTACTTAATACTATATTTATGGAACGGTATATAAAAATATGCTGCTTTATACATCAAAAGGACATAACCTTTGTAGTTACGTCCCTTAAATAAAGTCATCTGATATAATTGATTATCTCTTTTTAGCTCTTCTCTTATTAGATAAAAGTCATAGTGCCGCACTAGCCTCTCCAGCCTCTCTTGCTTGGATCTGTCAAATCTCCGGCTGCATATAGCAAAGCATTGCATATTGCAGCGGCTACATTACTTCCGCCCTTCCGACCCTTAGCAACAATAGCAGGAATTCCCTTTTCCTTGCAGAGTTCAAAGATTTCTTCCTTGCTCTCTACAACGTTTACAAATCCAACAGGCACACCGATTACTAGACTAGGTCTAAAACCTTCCCTTATTAACTCCGATAGCTTTATAAGAGCAGTAGGTGCGTTGCCAACTGCAAATACAGCATTTGGGTATTTCTCGCTTGCATAGCTTACAGATGCAACAGCTCTGGTGGTCCCATCAAGCTTTGCCTTCTCAGCGATTTCAGGCTCTGCCATGAAGCAGAAAGCCTCGCCTCCAAGCTTCCTAAGTGTCGGTTTTGTTATTCCGGAAAGCGCCATATTTGTATCGGTTACGATGGTAACTCCACTTGCCATGATTTCGATGCCCTTTGATGTAGCATCCTCGGTAAATTCAAGGTTTTCACCATAATCAAAGTCTGCCGAAGTGTGAATTACTCTTCTCACAACAGGCATATTTTCTTCAGAAACTACTATGCCTCTTTCAGCCATTTCCTTCTCTATAATCTTCATACTTGTGCGCTCAATGTCCGCAGGCAATAGGTGTTTGTATTCCATATCTTATCTCCTTTTCATAGCTATATATTTCAAAATTTCTCTTGGCTATTTACCGGATTGCTATCTTAATCCCATGATCTTATATATTTTATCAAAATCCAAGGCCGCTCTGACTCCATCTGCCAAGATATCGTACTGCTTTTCGACATAAGCGCTGTGCGAAATAGGCGCAGCCTCGCTGTATTCGATACCCTTGCGGTCGCATAGATATTTTACCAGCTTCTCAGTAAGCTCTCCCGTATCAAAGAGTCCGTGCAGGTAGGTTCCGAAGTTAGTGCCAAAGACACAACCGTCATCTTTACCGTTTTCGAGAGTCAAAAATGGATCGCCCTTAACGATGCTCTCACCCATGTGAATCTCGTAGCCGTCAAGCTTTGCTCCCTCAAAATCTTTCGCCCTGACATCAGCCGTGAAACGAGTTCTCGTCTTTAAGTTTGTGAAAGTCGTTTCTGTAGGAAGAAGACCCATTCCGTGCATCTCTTCAAGGTCTCCCTCGATATGATTGGGGTCAGAGAGTTTTTCGCCCATAATCTGATAGCCTCCGCATACACCTAAAACAGGCGTTCCGGAGCTTGCCAACTTTTGGATTGCGGATTCGATACCGTTTTGGCGCATCCAAAGAAGATCGTCCATGGTGCTCTTTGTTCCCGGAATTATAACCATATCCGGACTGCGAAGTTCCTTGGCAGACTCTACGTATCTAACTCCGATTATCGGATGTGCTTCGAGCGGTGCAAAGTCAGTGAAGTTTGACATTCTAGGAATCCTTATGATTGCGATATCGAGAGGCTTAACCTCTGATTTTGTGCTGAGTCTTGGGGCAAGAGAATCCTCATCGTCGATGTCGACCCTGATGTAAGGAACTACGCCAAGCACCGGAATGCCTGTTTTTTCCTCGACCATTCTAAGCCCCGGTGCCAAAATATCTATATCACCACGAAACTTGTTTACAATGAGTCCTGCTATCCTCTTTTGTTCGTCCTCTGTCAAAAGCTTTACCGTTCCGTAGAGCTGTGCGAATACGCCGCCTCTGTCTATGTCGCCTGCGAGAAGCACCGGTGCTCCTGCCGCCTCAGCCATTCCCATGTTTACGATGTCGTTTTCGCGAAGATTTATCTCCGCCGGACTTCCTGCTCCCTCGATTACGATGATGTCGTTCTCTTCGGCGAGTTCGTTATATGCCTTCATAACATCCGGCATAAGCGAGTTTTTGTACTCGTAATACTCCGTCGCCGTCATCTGTCCGCGTACTTCACCGAGTACGATTACCTGACTGCCTATATCGCTCGACGGTTTGAGCAAGACGGGATTCATGCGCACATCCGGTTCAATTCCGGCAGCTTCCGCCTGCATAACCTGAGCACGTCCCATCTCCATACCGTTTCCGGTAACATAGCTGTTCAGTGCCATGTTTTGACTTTTGAACGGAGCAACCTTGTAGCCGTCCTGCTTAAAAATCCTGCAAAGCGCCGCACAGAGCAAGCTCTTCCCCGCACCTGACATCGTGCCCTGAACCATTATACATTTAGCCTTGCCCACTATAGCACCTCCTTCATCGCCTTTAGCAATATGTCGTTATCCTCTCGTTTTTTGAGCCCAATCCTAAACCAGTTAGGCCCCAAACCACTGTAATTTTCACATCTCCTCAGTAAAATGCCTCTATTCTCAAGCTCGTCTGCAAGACCTTCATTTGCATAGAACAAAAGGTAGTCCGCCTCGCCGTAGACCCTGTCAATTCCCATGGCATTAAGTTCTTTCACAACTCTTTCTCTTTCGGATTTTACAAGGCTTCGAAGTTCAGACACATATCCGTCTTCCCTCAAAGCCGCAAGTCCTGCATTTTCCGCAAGGCTCGAAACCGACCACTCCTGACCTGAACTTCTTATCTCCCTCAGAAGCTCCTCATCATAGCAAAGGCAGTAGCCAAGCCTGATTCCGGCCATCGCATAAAGCTTAGTAAAGGACTTTAGTATGATTAGATTATCAAAACGAGAAAGAAATTCCCTCATCGAATGATTATCCGGCTCATCCAGAAAGTCGTTAAAGCACTCATCGACGACGAGAAGTGCTCCCATTTCTGCACACCTTTCCAGAATCCTTTTTATTAGCTCCCTAGGCATTGTTACGCCTGTCGGATTGTTCGGCTCACAGATAAAAACCATGTCTGTATCCGCTTTTATGTGCCCGATGAATTCATCTGTCAAAGAGAATCCGTCCACTTCTTTGAGTTCAAATTCCTCTATCTCTGTGCTCTGTAATTCCAGTGCCGCCCTGTATTCAGCGAATGTCGGTGCAGTGATCAAAGCCTTGCGTGGCTTTACTGCCGAAGTAAGTCTGAAAATCAGGTCATCTGCCCCGTTTCCACAGAGACAGCGTCCCTCTTTGACCTGCTCACGCTCAGCAATCGCCTTACGAAGTCTTCTGCAAAGAGGATCGGGATACCTGTCTGCCGTCTCGAGAGTCTCGATAACCGCTGCTTTTATGCCTTCTGTAAGGCCGAGAGGACTCACGTTTACGGAGAAATCTAGAGGCTCGTACCCGAATTTCTCCTCAAAGCCTGCCCAGTCGCCTCCGTGAACGAGTTTCTCCGGCTTTTCTTTACCCGTATTTACCTCTCCTCTTACAAATTCTTTGCTTTCCATTCAAATGCCCTTATTTTATGATTTCTGATGCGCTTACGTCTCAATTTGCGGAATTGCAGTGTCTCAAGTTCCGTACCGATTGCATTAATTTCTGCACTACTTGGTCGCAAGTGTCATGCCAATTATATTACAAAATAAATCAGCAGGTGTATTCCAACAAAACAAGCCGTTGCAAGTAGCGATGCGACAAGCATCAGTTTATTTGCTCTCAAAATATCCTCAGCTTCTATCTCTCTAGTCGCATCGCCTATATAGGGCTTGTCGTAGTATTCGCCGAAATAGTACGCAGGGCCCGCAAGGCGAATACCCAGGGCGCCGGCACACGCTGCCTCTGTCTGCGCCGAATTCGGGCTGGCGTGATTAAAGCGGTCTCGCTTCCAGATTCGGTAGGCTGATTTGAAGTCGAGGCCAGTTAATGCGGCGGCGACTACAAAGAACAGAGCCGCCAGCCGCGCCGGCGCAAAGCCGCAAAAATCATCAAGTTTTGCGGAGGCTCTGCCAAAATCAATATATTTTTCGTTTTTGTATCCCAGCATACTGTCCATGGTATTGACAGCTTTGTATGTTAATGCGAGAGGAGCCCCGCCTATGGCGAGGTAAAGAAGCGGTGCCAGTACGCCATCGGCGAAGTTTTCAGCAACAGTTTCAACAGTTGCCTTTGTTACACCCTCCTCACTAAGCCCACTTGTATCTCTTCCAACTATTCTTCCAACGGCTTTTCGAGCAGCCGTAAGTCTATCCTGCCTTGATTCAAAACCTTCTGTAGCATCAAATGTTTTGATTCCATGCGAGGCCTCTTCTTCGGGTTTTTCTCTCGTTTTGATTGCCTTGCCGGTCAGGCATCTATAAACGTTTTTGCTTTCGGATACGAGACCTTTGATGGCAAGGCTCTGAAATCCCCAAAACACCTGAACTGTAAGGAATAGCCACGGGCTTATTAGCCATGCGACCACGCTTACTGCCGAAGTAAATATCAATGTTGACAGAACCACGGTCGCAGTTAAAACTTTTCCGGCTCCCCTCAAAGCCTTCTGTCTATCGCTATCGCAGAGCGCCTTCCTGTCAATCCTCTTACGCATGAAGCTCTCGAGCTTGTCAATCAGCTTGCCGATGATTACAACAGGATGCGGCAGCCAGAACGGATCGCCAAAAAGCAAATCAAGCAGAACAGCACCGACTAAAATTCCGGTAAAAATCACTTTTCGCACCTTCTTTTACCAAAGGCAGCCGCCTTCTCCACAAATCGAGCCGCAAGCTTAGGCTTTCCTGCCAAATAAAGATGTGGAAAACCTGCGTAAAGCGTATCCGTCGAATACGCACAGCGATAGCTTCTTCCACCGAGCGGCTTCGTGGCCAGAAGATCAGAGCCGGGATCCGCCGCATCCCAATAGTGAAATTCGTGCATCGGAACCTCTTCTCCTTTTCTGAACAGGAGGCTGTCCTCCTCTTGACTGAGGAGCGAGTATCCGAAGCGAACGAGCTTCTCCTTGTTAGTCGCAGCTCCTTCAAATATTCCTACCTGCTCGTAGATATCTCCGTTTCCGTCCTCGAGCGACTCGCAGAGGTAGAGAAAACCACCGCACTCAGCCACCGTTGGAAGACCGGACTCTATTGCAGATTTTACGTCTTTTAGCATATCCTCGTTGAACGAAAGCTCCCCGGCAAACAGCTCAGGATATCCTCCGGGAAGATATAGACCGCTTACACCCTTAGGAAGTCCCTCATCGTGCAAAGGACTGAAAAATACGAGTTCAGCACCTTGCTCTTTCAGCGTGTCTAAAGTCTCCTCGTAGAGAAAGCAAAACGCATCGTCACGGGCAACAGCTATCTTTGCTTTGGCGTGAGTTTTGCAATTTGCCGAAGCCTCAGCCTTACCATAATTGGCATGAGTTTTGCGACTTTCCGCATCGCCTAGCTCATTGGCACAGGTTTTGCGAACATCCAAAGTGCAATCCTCGCCCTCGCTGGCACAGGTTTTGCTGTCTTCTAGCTCGACCTGTTCAACGCCATCCCCAGCCTTCACGTTCCTTTTGCAAAGTTCCTCAAAGGCCTCGAAATCAAGGCTATCCTCGAGTGCCGCGGCTATCTTATCTATTCTTTGATTTATATCTGAAATCTCACCCGCTGTGTAAAGACCAAGGTGTCTGCTCGAAAATTCAGCGCCCTCAACATATGGAAGGCAGCCTATGATCTTAACTCCGGTTTCAGTCTCAAGTACGGGCTTCAGTCTTTGATAGAGCATTTTGGAGCACTTGTTTAGTATGACTCCTACAATATGGTGCGGCTGTCTGAGTGATTTTAATCCTAGAATCTGCGCCGCGATAGAAAGGCTCGCCCCCTTTGCATCAATGACTGCAATTACAGGTAAATCAAGGGTATCAGCGACCTTCCAAGCACTTGCTTCGTCCGTGATTCCGCCGAGACCGTCAAAATACCCCATTGCGCCCTCACAGATTACGGCCGTCTTGCCTGCACTATACCTTTGATAAAACTCCTTGACTCTGTCAGCAGAGGCGAGGAATAAATCCAGATTGTGCGACTCCACACCCATAACCGCACGATGGAACATCGGATCTATGTAGTCGGGGCCACATTTGAATGAGCCCACATTATAGCCCTTTCTTTGCAATAGAGAAAGAAGGCCAACGACGACGCTGGTCTTTCCGCTTCCCGAAGATCCTGCAGTTATAAGACACTCTATCATAAATTACTCCTATCTCACGGGAGTTCCCATGACAATGAATATAGGATTTCCACCTATCATCATGTGAAGCTTTCCCACAGGCTTATCATTGCTGAAGCTTACCTGGGTGATGCTTACATCGTAGCCGAGCTTTGCAAGCTCTGTAGTTGCCTCTCCAAGGCTTTCAATAGCAATGGCTGAGATACAGATTCTAGCCTCGCTATTCTTCTCCTTTATGAATTCCAATATAGGACTCATATTGCCCCTAGTACCACCGATAAACACCGCATCAGGTGCAGGCAGTCCCTCTAGAGCCTCCGGCGCTTTGCCCTCAATAACCTTGAGATTCCAAGCACCTAACTTTTTCCTGTTTATATCGATTAACTCGCAGCCCTCCGGCACGCATTCGATAGCGTAAACCTTGCCTTCGCTTGCCGCAAGCGCCATTTCAACCGATACGCTTCCGGTTCCGGCGCCGATATCCCATACAGTTTCTCCCTCTTTGATGCCCAGCTTAGAGAGAATTACCGAACGGACTTCCTGTTTTGTCATTGGAACCTTGCCCCTTGTAAAGGACTCATCGTCAAATCCCGATGTACGTCTTGGCGCAATTTCAAGCTTTTCACAGAGCACAATCGCCAGCGTATCAAAGTCCTGATTAACAAAATCCGAAGCTCTTCCATGCCAAATATGCTCGTCACTATAGGAAAGTCTCTCGGCTATTGTGACTTCAAGATCTCCAAGACCGGCCTCGGTCAGCTCAATGCAAAGGTGCTTAGGCTTTAGAGCTCCGCCCGTCAAAAAGAAAGCGGGCTTGCCCTTAAGTACAGCTGCAAGCGCACTGCAATCGACTCCATGTGCCGAAAACAGATTCCAATCATGCCAAGGTCTCTGAAGCCTTGCGGAGAGCATTTGAACGCTTGAAATTCCGGGAAGAACCTGAACTTCTTCACCCTTGCCTTCAAGAAGCGGAAGAAGGCTCCGGCATCCCGAATAAAAACCGGAATCTCCGCTGTATGCGATGGCTATACTTTTTAGTTTTTCGCCACTTTCAGCATCTATGACCTGTGCAATATCCTTTGCTAAAATAGCCGGCAGCTTGCGAGCCTCAAATTCATCACCAAGATCCTCAAGGAGCCTTGGTGCCCCTATAATCAAATCCGCTTTTTTTAATGCATCTATGGCTACAGCCGTAGCACCTTTGATAGTGCCACAGCCCATACCTATAAGGTAAATCTTCATTTCATCCTCCTGCAAAGCTCAAAAATCTCATCCGCCGAAAGTCCGTCTTCCTTCGGTCTTTCGATTACCAGAATAGGAACCTTGCACTTTTCAGCTGCAGTGAGCTTCTCATCAAAGCCTCCTGCCCTGCCGCTATTCTTTGTAACCACATAATCTATTTCAAACTGCTCTATTAAAGCGATATTGAGCGACTCAACAAAAGGTCCCTGCACAGCTATAATGTTGCGGTGCGGAATCTCGGCTTCCTCACATAGCCTTATGCTGTCACCCGTCGGAAGAACTCTGGGATAAAGCCTTTCAGAACCTAAAACCATGTACTTGTGAAGATCCTTTGAGCCTGTGGTGAGCATAATTCTGCCGTTTTTCTCCTTAAGACAATCTATCGCTTCCTCCGTGGTTTTAACGCTGATTATATAGCTTGATTCGTCCATGCCTGTTTCTCTTCTCTTGAGTCTGTAATATGGAATTCCCGCAGCCTCGCAGGCCGAACGAATATTTTCTGTAGCAAGAACAGCATATGGATGGGTTGCATCTATGCAAAGATCGTGCTTCAGCATAAGCTCGCGCATCTCCTCCTCGGTTTTGCGTCCTACACTTACCTCTATGCCTTCAGCCTCGCCCTGCTCCTCGCCACCGTAATCAGTCGCTACGTAAACGCTGACATCTATTCCGATTTCCGCGAGTCTCTTCGACATCTCTCGTCCGTCGGATGTACCGCTAAACAAACATATCTTCATGTTTTTCGTATCCTCTTGGAGTTACCATTTTCCCATCGACAAGTTTTGTCTGTGATGAGCCTATAAATACTGTCGTAAACATATCTATTGGCTCATTATCAAGTTCCTTAAGCGTGCAGATTCTATACTCCTCACCCTCTCTACCGATGTTCTTAACCCAGCCGCAAACCGTGTCTTCGCTTCTGTGCTTGAGCATGATGTTGCAAGCCGTCGTGAGATGCTCGATACGCTTTTTTGATCTGGGGTTATATAGACATGTGATGAAATCTCCCTCTGCCGCAAGTTCCAGCCTCTTAACAATTAAATCCCACGGCGTCAAAAGGTCAGAAAGCGAAATCACACAGAAATCGTGTCCGACCGGAGCTCCAAGCACCGCCGCACCCGAAATAGCTGCTGTAATCCCCGGAACCACTTCGATTTCAACATCTGAATAGCTGTGAAGTAGCTGAAGCAAGAGACCTGCCATTCCATAAACTCCGGCGTCTCCACTGCAAACCATGGCAACAGTCTTTCCCGACTGAGCTGTCTCCAGCGCCCACTTACAACGATCTATCTCCTTCTTCATAGGTGTGGTAAATATCTCCTTCTCCGGAAACATCGAAGTTACAAGATCGACATACACCGTATATCCACAGATGACATCTGATTTTTCAATAGCATGAACAGCCTCTTCAGTCATCATCTCTTTTCCGCCGGGTCCTAATCCGACAGCATAAACTTTTGTCATTTTACAATCTCCAATCTAAATTCACATGCGCGGTAGCAATCGCCATAGTCACGCCGTTTTTCGCCATCTTCCTGTTTACAATTATGCCACCTGAGCCGCAAATTGCACTTCTCTCGCAGACATTGTCTACTCCCGTTATCTTTTGAACAAAGTCGGAGCCCGAGAATTCTCCCTCTACTGCAGATAATTGCTCAGCTGAAAAGGTCTTAAACTCTAACTCGTGCTTCTTACAAAAGCTTATAAGTCCCTCTTCATCCTTTTTGAGGTCTATGCTACAAACAAGGCAAATTGCATCGGCGGATATTCCAGACTTTCTCATGAACTCTTCAAAGCATTCCTCTATCGCATGCTCCGTAGTTCCTTTCCTGCATCCGACTCCAAGATAGGCGATTTGAGGAACTGCAACAAGGCATTTCCTATTTGCCTTTTCTATCTTTGTTTTGTCGATGCTTACGAGCACATTGGGTCTCTCATCAAAGCCGGCTTCGCCTTGAACATTCTCCACTTTGCCTTCCTTTTGCCCCCTCAAATGCCTCCTCAAAACTCTAAGCTCAATATTCTTTGGAACCTGTCCGGAGATCTCATAGTCGCTCACGAAATCAAGCTTTTCTCCGGAAAGTAGAGCTGCTGAGATAACTTTGATTCTGTCAGGCCTCAAAATCTTGCAATTGTTCTTCTTTGTCCAAAGGTCGATAGCAAAAACACCCTGAACATCGGTAGCCGTCGTTATTACAGGATTTGCTCCGGTGATTTCAGCCACTAGTTGAGTCAGCTCGTTTCCGCCTCCCAGATGTCCGGAGAGAACAGAAATCGTATTGTTTCCCTTCTCATCTATTACAACTACGGCAGGATCTTTGACCTTGCTTACCACATGTGGCGCTATGGCTCTAACGGCAATACCCATAGCACCGACAAATATCAGTGCATCAGCTTTCCTAAAGCCTTGGCTTGCAAAAGCCGAAAGCGAAAGCGGATTTCCGCACCTAAAAGCCTGAGCTTCCATCTCCTTTTGATTGAGCCCGCAGGTAATCTTTTCCGCAAGTGCCTGACCGTTGTCTGTAAAGGAAATTAAAAAGATTCTCTTCACTTGCTTGCCTCACGATACTCTGTTGTGAATTCGGGATGATATAGCAGGCTGCGCTTATACTCGTCTCCGAGGAAGTCGCCAACCATAATCAGCGCTGTCTTTGTTACGCCATTTTCCTTTGCTGTCTGCGCAAGAGTTCCAAGCTTACATCTATAGCTTTTCTCCTCCGGCCATGTAGCCTTATAGACAATTGCTGCAGGTGTGTCCTCTGTATATGCGCCCTTTAGAAGCTCCTCCTGAACCTTTTCTAAAAGCGATGATGACAGGAAGATTACCATCGTTGCTCCGGCCTGCGCCAAAAGGTGCATTTTCTCCTTCTCAGGCACAGGTGTACGCCCTTCCATTCTCGTTATTATAACCGTCTGAGTTACATCCGGAAGAGTGTATTCGGCATTTATAGCTGCCGCAGCTCCGCAAAAGCTTGAAACTCCCGGTGTGTACTCGTATGAAATCTCAAGCTCATCGAGCAGGTCCATCTGCTCGCGTATTGCACCATAAAGACAAGGATCTCCTGTGTGAAGTCTAACCGTCATCCTTCCCTGCATTTCTACGCGCTTTATTACGTCTATAACCTCTTCGAGGGTCATCTTTGCACTGTCGTAAATCTCACAGCCTTCTTTTGCCATCTTAAGCAAAGCCGGGTTTACCAAACTTCCGGCATATATTATACAGTCAGCCTCGCCAAGCAACTTTGCACCTCTCAGCGTTATCAAATCTTCTCCACCGGGACCTGCTCCCACGAAATTAACCATAAATTCCTCCTTAATTCCCATATATAATAAAGTACATATCCATTTGCATCCTAAATTCTGCAGTTTTAACAAATGTATATGTAACGACAAATCAAAATTTAATATTCGAGCTTTATCTTAGCCTTTTTCTCGCTATTCCACTCGTCGATAATCTCCTTAGCCCCATCGCTAACCCCGAGAAGTCCATATTCGTTTGAGAATGTGCAAACCCCTATTTTTAGCTCATCCTTGACTCTTCTGTTCAGTGCCTTCTGAATTGATGACACTATGCTCTCCATTACCGGCTCTCTCATGCCTACCTTGTCGAGAATCTCTATGCAAGCATCCGTCGTTGCCGCTTTCATTATCTCCCTGCCGAGCTCACCGCTTCCACCACACATTATCGTGTGCGCACAGAAAATTTCCTTACGGCAATCGGCACTCCTTGAATGCGTATTCATTATCGAGCCTGCGACTTTGACCATTTTCCCGATATGTCCTATCAGGAGCACTCTCTCAAAGCCCTCTGCAACCGCCATATCAAGTGCTTCTCCAAGAAAGTTGGAAAACTTGACGCTAGGTATTCCGTATGTTTCCACCTGCTCATTTGCAACAAAGCTTTCACCATAGTTTCCGGGTATCAAAATTAAATCTTTTGATGCCACCGCGGCTTGTCTCATCGTCACCTCAATGGTAGCAACTAGTGCCTGCATGCTCATAGGTTCAACAATCCCGGACGTTCCCAGTATCGAGATACCTCCCTCAACACCTATCATGGAGTTAAATGTCCTCTTAGCTGCCTCAATTCCCTCAGGCACCGAGATTATTACTCTAATTCCGCCCTCGTATCCGTAGTCCTCGCATACGGTTTCAACAGCCTCTTTAATCATGCGGCGAGGCGTACTGTTTATAGCAGCATTGCCCACGGGCTGATCCAGCCCCGGTTTTGTCACTCTACCTACGCCCTCTCCGCCGTCAATTTCAATCTCTTTCTTGTCTATCTTTGATACCGTCGCATAGACGCGTATTCCGTCTGTGACATCGGCATCATCTCCTGCATCCTTGACGATGCAGCTCCAAGCATCACTTCCGTTCATACCGAAATCCGCAAGCGGCACGTCAACGCGTATGCCCTTTCCCGTCATGAGTCCGACAGTTTCGGGAGCCTTACCGCTAAACATCAAAATAGCGGCTCCCGTTGCAGCAAGTGCCGCACAGGTTCCGGTCGTATATCCGCAGCGCAGTTTTTGATTACCTGAACGCAAGTAGTGTTCAAATCCCATGAAAATCCTCCATGCCTAGCCAGTCTCTGTTTATCTAGCCTTTTTGACTCCTTTTATATTATACCCTACTGTGCTTTTATTTAGCAGATTTTTTCTTTCTTGCACGTCCTATAGCGAAGATTGCACCAAGACCCAACACAACAGCTGCCGCGACACAAACTATTACTACTGTGTGATCCTTCTTTACAGCACCTTCAGGTAATGTATCTGCCAGAAAAACTATTTGGTGGTCGTACCATTTCTGCTTTCTTTTGCTGAAGCTTGTGCACTCCACAGGAGTGTTAAGCTTATCCACTGAAACCTCATAGGTGTACTTGCCATCTACAATCTTAAACTCGGCGTATTTTGACTTGTCGGCCTTAACTGCCTCTTCACCTGTTCCCATGAAAAGCCTCAGGTAACCCTTTCCGCTTAGTGTCAAAACTGCGCTCATCTTGCCATCCTTTACGGTAAGCTTTGCCTTTATGATTTTGAACATGGCTGAATCACTCTCAACCTCAATATCATATGTACCGTCTTTAACGTCCTTTCCGGTAAGCTCCTTTAAATCCGGATTTGATACGTCTGTTCTAGCTCCTTTTTCGCTGTCCTGTGCAACTTTATCGCTGGTTGATTTTGTCTCCGCGTAGCTATTGTTCTTAAAAAGAACAGCCGATGTTTCGAGAACACCGGCCGTTACAACGCAGAGAGTAAGTAAGAAAATTACTACTTTCTTCATTTGCTCTCCTTTAAAATTCTTGCCTGAAATTTTTCGAATTCATCTTATTTCAATGAATCGATAGCTGCCTTTACATGCTCTAGATAGATTTTCTGGATGTCGTAAATCTGTCCTAGTCCTCTTAGAACAGGCTTAACCTCAAATCCTGCAGCTTTGAACTTTGTTACCCAACTATCTTTATCGTCACCTGCCATGTCGTTATTTGCGTGATCACCTGCAACTACCATAAGTGGCTGAAGGATAACTTTCTTGTACTTTCCGCTTTCCTTTACCTGTGCGATGACATCATCAACTGAAGGCTTAGCTTCTACTGTTCCTACAAAGTAGTCGTTGTATCCGGCTGCCTTTAGCTTCTCTTGAAGCGTAGAGTAAACCTTGTTTGACTTAGCCTCTGTTCCATGTCCCATAAAGCAGATTGCTGTCTCACCATCAAGGTATTCTTTAGTGTCACTTGTAATTGCTGCGATAACTTTCTTGTAGTCATCATCGCTTGTTAGAAGTGGCTCGCCTAGAGCAATCTTATCAAACTTATCCTTGTACTTGTCAAGTTCCTTCTTAAGCTCATTGTACTCAAGACCGTTCATAAGGTGTGTAGGCTGAACAACCAGAGTCTTAACGCCATTCTTAACTGCTCTGTCAAGTGCCTGCTTTACATTGTCAATCTCGATTTTCTCTTCCTTCTTGAGCTTGTCGATTATGATCTGAGCAGTGAAAGCTCTACGAACCTGGTAATCAGGGTAAGCTTCTCTGATTGCATCTTCAATAGCACCGATTGTCACATGTCTGCTGTTGCTATAGCTTGTACCAAAGCTGACAATCAAAATCTCCTTATCGCTTGACGCGCTTGTATTACCGCTATCCTTCTTTTCTCCACATCCTGTCAAAAGCATCGACATTGAGAGAACTGCGATAACCACTACAGATAATAATTTCTTCATACATTCCTCCTATTGTATAAAAAGCGAAACAACTAAATAGGGATACTTCGCCTTGAGCAAAGTATCCCGTAAATTATCAGTCAAACTCATAAAACATCAAAGACACCAATTACTCGTGGCGGTTATCTGACAGTCTAGGCAGGTCTCCTGGCTAACGGCATATATTATCACGCCTTCCCACATTACGAATGCAGTGGCATCTGTGTTTTAACCGTTTACAGTGACGAGTTCGCACAGGATTTACACCTGTTTCCCTTTTCACCGGAAACGCTTAAGCCTTTGATATATAGGTATCAAAGCGAGATCTTTTCCCGGCACCTAAACAGATATTAAGTTGTTTATATTTATATACAAATAATATCATTTCTATTACAATTTTGCAATCATTTTGTGAAGTAATCGCTAAATTTGAACCACGTAAAAAGCCCTCCAAAATTGGAGAGCTTTGCTTCTCATGTGTATAGGTCAAATTAGTCGATCTTGTACTTACTCTTGAACTTCTCAACACGTCCACCACGGTTGATGAACTTCTGCTGACCTGTAAAGAACGGATGGCACGCTGAGCAAACGTCCAGTCTTAGCTCCGGCTTAGTAGACTTAGTTACAAATGTGTGTCCGCATGCGCAAGTTACTTTACATTCCACATAATCAGGATGGATTCCTTCCTTCATGCTTGTACCTCTTTCCTGCTCAGGTCTCCCCGTGCATATATTTACTGACTATTACAGCTTTACTATTGTATCACAGCAATAAATACTGTGCAAGATAGCAATTAGAAAAATATTATAGATATATTTGCTCCCAACCTCCAAACCGTTGCTATTTCGACTTCTTAGCAAATACAATCCTGTCTCTCTGAGCCAAATCCCTAAGCACTCTTATCGACGTAAATTCACCGTTTCTCGATAAAAGTCCGCTCACAGCTTCGCCCTGATCGTTACCTATTTCCATCAGTAAAATACCGCCCTTGCGCAGGTGACTGCCCACTCCGCTTACAATTCTCTCATAGAAATCCAGTCCGCTTTCTCCTCCGTCAAGCGCCGAAAGCGGCTCATGCTCGCAGACCTCTCTCTGCAAGGTCGGGATTACCGATGACTTGATATAAGGCGGATTCGAGATTATCATATCGAACCTCTTCTTGCGAAAATGGTTTGCAAACGGCTTAAGCAGGTCGCCCTGCTCAAACTTCATAGATTTAGCAAGGCCGTGCTTTTGTGCATTCTCCTTGGCTACTTTGATTGCCCCTTCACTGATATCAGAGCAAGTTACATTAACCTTATTAGCGATTCTCTCTAGCGAAACACCTATAGCACCGCTGCCTGTACAAAGATCTAGAATATCCCATTCCTTACGCTTAACATCCATGTCTTCACCACGAAGAGTTCCCGTATTTATTATCTCCAGCGCGTCCTCAACCAGCGTCTCCGTGTCCTGTCTTGGAATGAGCACATTTTCGTTCACTATGAACTCAAGACCCATGAATTCCTGACATCCCATGATGTACTGAACGGGCTCACCCTTGCTCCGCCTATCGATTAGCTCAAAATACTTATCGCAAAGTCTATCCTGAAGTACTTTCTGATACTCTAGGATGATTTTTGAAAACGGAATGTCCATCATGTAGCAGTATAGAATTTTGCAGTCTCGCGTCGCATCAGCAATATCGCTGTCCATGAGCTGCTTTTCGCCCATGGTTAACATCTCTTTGACTAATAGACTCATTCTTTATTTCCTTCTCGCTCTATATGCCTTTCCTCAATCAGATTTGCATCCTTATCGCAAATGCCCTCAATATAAGGTGTATCCTTTGGTACTAGAACCGCCTTCATCGAAGCGATTGCAACCTCCAGCTGCTCGTTCGTAGGTTCCTTTGTCGTGAGTTTCTGAAGCAGGATTCCGGGCATGCTCATCATCTTTACAAGCCTTCCGTCGCTTCTTCCCGCCCACTTGAGCACCTCATAGGAAAGCCCTGCAACCACCGGTATCAAAACAATTCTCGACAAAATTCTCATCAGCAAGTTCGGCCAGCCGAGCAAAGAGAACAAAATCAGACTTATCACCATTACAAACATCAAAAAGCTCGTTCCACATCGTGGATGCAATGTGTAAAAATTCTGTGCATTCTCAGGTGTAAGTTCAAGCCCGTTCTCAAAGCAGTGAATCGTCTTATGCTCCGAGCCGTGATACTGAAAGGTTACACGAATGTCCTCCATCTTACTTATCAAAAGTATATAGCCTATGAACATCAAAATTCTCAAAAGCCCCTCAGCCAAATTGAGCAGAATATGGCTCTTAGTCACCTTGCCGAGCAGATTTACAAGCACGGTCGGAAAGAGAACGAAGGCCAGCACGCTGACAGCTATCGCTATCAAAACAGAGCAGTAAATCATCAGGTTCCAGATAGCTTTTTCTCCGAAGTGCTTGACAAGCCATGACTCCAATTTGCCCGGCTTTGCCTCTTCAGCAGCCTCAGCGTCTTCCTCATCCATCGTATACGCCTCGAGCACATCAGCAGAATAGATAAGCGTCTTCATTCCGATAACCATGGAACTGAAAAACGATACCACACCTCGCAATATAGGAATCTTGGCCCAGCGACCGACAGCCTTTATCGGCTGAGTCTTTATGTGAATTCGACCGTCAGGAACACGCATCGCAATAGCCATGCGGTCTGTACCGCGCATCATGACGCCGCCCATTACCGCCTGTCCACCTATAGAGGTAGGACAAGCATCCTTCAAAAAAATCTTACTTAAATCCATTAAATCCCCTTACATGTATTTCTTCTGGTCTTGTCCCAAGATCTTCTTAATAACCTGAATAAAGTTCTTGTTATTCGTCGTATTCGCCAAATTATCTATTATAATCTCCGAAACTTCATGCGGATTTACATTTGATAGCGCTCTCCTCATCGTCCATATAGCCTCAAGCTCCGACTGTGTCATGAGAAGATCCTCTCGCCTTGTTCCCGACTTGTTCAAATCGAATGCAGGGAAGATTCTCTTTTCGGAGAGCTTGCGATCAAGGTGCAACTCCATATTACCTGTACCCTTGAACTCCTCGTATATAACATCGTCCATTCTGGAGCCCGTCTCAACAAGAGCAGTGGCAAGTATTGTGATGCTACCACCCTCCTCGACATTACGAGCAGCTCCAAAGAATTTCTTAGGCTTGTAAAGCGCACTCGGATCAAGACCACCGGAAAGCGTCCTTCCCGATGTCGGCTCAACCAAGTTGTACGCTCTTGCGAGTCTGGTGATACTATCCAGCAAAATTACTACGTCCTTCTTGTGTTCAGCCAGTCTCTTCGCTCTGGCGAGCACCATCTCCGCAACCTTGACGTGATGCTGCGGCCTCTCATCAAAAGTGGAATATATTACCTCACCGCTGCTAAGCGAGCGTTTCATATCCGTTACTTCCTCCGGTCTCTCATCTACAAGGAAAACGATTAGCTCAACATCGGGATGATTTTGCTCTATACTGTTTGCGATTCTCTTTAGAAGGGTAGTCTTACCGGCCTTCGGCGGCGCTACTATAAGGCCTCTCTGACCCTTTCCGATAGGGGAAATCAGGTCTATAAGTCTCATGGAAAGGTCCTTTGATGTCCTCTCAAGCGTTAGTCTCTCTTGAGGGAATATCGGCGTCAAATCCTCAAAATCCGGTCTCTTTATAGCAAGTCCCGGCTCATCGTCGTTTACAGTCTTAACATAAAGCAATGCACCGAATCTTTCGCCATCGTTTGGAAGCCTTGAAATTCCACACACCTTATCACCCGTCTTCAGATTGAATCTTCTAATCTGAGTAGGTGAAACGTAGATGTCCTTGTCGCTTGTCAGGAAATTGTTGAATCTCAAAAATCCAAAGCCATCCTCAGCAATCTCAAGAATTCCGCAAACCTCAGGTCTCGGTCTGGAATCGCGTATTTCCTTTGCTGTAAGCTTTTGCTCGGCATCCGCATCTGCAGTTTCAAGTTCATCAATCTTAGGCTCAAGATTTTCTAAAGAATCAGCATCTATCTGATGCGGTTTAGACTCCTCTGTCTCAGCCTCCACAGCTTGCATCTCTCCAAGTTCCTCAGGCTTAACCTTACGCGGTCTTCCCCTCTTTCTAGGAGCAGGAACTCTATCTTCCTCCGCAAGTTTTTCCTCTAGTGTATTGTTTTCAACCAAAATTTTACTCTTTGCCATAAATCAAAACCTTGGCTTACGCCATCCTTTCTGAAACAAAATACATCGCATATATTAAACTAATAGAAATTTATTTGGAAATATACGGTCTGAATCGACCGCTCAAAGGTAATAATATGATTTCTAATTATAGTACATTTCATATCAAAATGTAACCCCAAATTTCAAGTTCTTACTTCAAACAAGAAAATAAAAGCTGTCCGGAGAAAGCGAGAAAAATTCGCCATCCGAAACAGCTCTTAAAATCATATATTCTCTGTTCTATAAAGCCTATAAAAGCTCTTCTCATTAAAACTCTGCGCTCTTTGGTGTCCTTGGGAACGGGATTACGTCTCTGATGTTGCTTACGCCTGTGAGATACATTACCATTCTCTCAAATCCGAGTCCGTATCCGGCGTGCTTAACACCACCGTACTTACGAAGATCCAGGTACCAGCCGTAATCCTCAGCGTCAAGTCCCATAGCCTCCATTCGGCTTGTCAGAACATCGAGACGCTCCTCTCTCTGGCTTCCGCCGATGATTTCGCCAACGCCCGGAACGAGAAGGTCGCAAGCGGCAACAGTCTTGTTGTCGTCGTTTACTCTCATGTAGAAGGCCTTGATGTCCTTAGGATAATCTGTTACGAACAGCGGCTTCTTGAAAATCTCCTCTGTCAAATAACGCTCGTGCTCTGTCTGAAGGTCGATTCCCCACTCTACCGGATACTGGAACTCCTTGCCTGACTTCTGAAGAAGTTCAACAGCTTCAGTATATGTAACCCTGCCGAAGTCCGATGAAACAATGCCATGTAGACGCTCTAGCAGTCCCTTATCAACAAATTTGTTGAAGAACTCCATCTCCTCAGGCGCATGCTCAAGCACGTAGTTGATTATGTACTTAACCATAGCCTCTGCAAGCTGCATGTTGTCCTCAAGGTCAGCAAAGGCAATCTCAGGTTCAATCATCCAAAACTCTGAAGCATGTCTTGCCGTGTTTGAATTCTCAGCACGGAATGTAGGTCCAAATGTGTATATATTTCTGAAAGCCATAGCGTAAGCCTCACCCTCGAGCTGTCCGCTTACTGTAAGACCTGTGTGCTTTCCGAAGAAATCCTGGCTGTAATCTATATGACCATCTTCAGTTCTTGGAATATTATCTAGATCAAGCGTTGTAATCTGGAACATCTCGCCAGCACCCTCAGCATCACTACCTGTGATAATTGGTGTGTGAGTGTAAACGAAGTTCTGATCCTGGAAGAACTTATGAATAGCATAAGCCGAAATTGATCTCACACGGAAAACCGCTGAGAATAGGTTACTTCTTGGTCTTAGATGAGCAATCTCACGCAAAAACTCTACCGAATGACGCTTCTTCTGAAGTGGATAATCCGCATCAGTATCCGCCTCTATCAAAACCTCCTCAGCCTTAATCTCAAACGGCTGCTTTGCATCAGGCGTAAGCTCAAGCCTTCCTCTTACGCAAAGCGCAGCTGAAACCTTAACCTTTCCTATCTCATCAAAATTAGCAAGCTTATCTGCCTCATAAACTATCTGAACAGGTGTGAAAAAGCTACCGTCATTCAGCTCGATAAATCCGAATTTATTGGAATTTCGATTAGTTCTTACCCAACCTCTAACCGTAACTTCCTTGCCCGCATATTCTGCTGTGTTTCTGTGTAATTCTCTTAGCTGAATTGACTCCATATCTTTCCATCCTTTTAATTTATTTGATTATATCGTTCATCAAAGCATCTTAGAATCAAAAAATCCCACTTTGCATGACAAACATCCAATCAGTGGGATTTATTATAGCACAAAACAAAGCTATCATCTATCTTTTTCTATTTATAAATAATATTATATACAATTGGATATTTTATAATCAATATTATGGACACGGCTATATTTGCGACATTATATATTTTAGAAGGATGCGTAACTATTAAGAAATACACAGCAATAGTCAGCACAACTAGAGCTATATCAATCATTATCAGCCCAATAAAGAGCTTCTTATTTACATGTTTGTTCCTTAGTCTATGATACTCACATGCAATGTTACCTAATGAAACCATAGAAAAAAACCAATTAAAATAAGCTAATTGACCCCTAAAGAAAATTAAGCATACAATTAGTGTTATAGAATATAAAAAGCCTACATATTTTCTAAATCTACCATGTTTCGCCTCTTCCATAATTTATCTCGCTTTTTCTATTTCCGTGGAAAGAATCCAATAGCTAATTGGAAGCGTCACTATCAGTATTATAGCAATTACCCTAGTTAAATACATATATTGATTAGCTTCGTTTGTAGGATTCAGCATTTGAAGTATTACCGCTGTTATTGCAATTATGAAATTTGGTATCAAAACACATATCAAAAGAGCTTTATTGATGGAGTTTTTGTGTTTAAAGACTAATTCATGAAGTATAAATCCTGATACTAAAAGACTCATAAAAAAGGTTTGATGTGCTAAATTTCCTGAATCATTTTTAAATATCCATATAAGTAACAATGAAAAACCAATCCCTATATACTTGCAACCCTTTTCACTAAGCTTTTTTAAAGTATTCATTGACATACCGCCTTTCTATACTCTATGAACCACCTATCTAACTTGATAATATCCCCTATATTCAGAAAAATCAAGTTTTTTTTGCGGGGCTATGGTATAATATCATGTAAAAGGATTTTATTAGGTTTGCTAATAAGCAATAAGACATTCAAATCATTGAAAAATGAGCATCTTATTTGAAAGTTGAGGAAACTAAATTGCTTTTTATCGAAATACTTTTGGGCGTTGCTATATTATATCTATTTTCAATGCTGTCAATTCTTTTTCATGAACTTGGGCATTTATCAGGATATAAAATTACAACTAAATCTAATGACTGGATTATTCAACTTGGTACCGGAAAAGAGCTTTTTCGCACTAAACGTCTAAGATGTCATGCGATTCCTATTGCTGGTGCGTTTTTATTTGAGTATAGCCTAAAAACCAAAAAAGAACAGTTATTAATGTCTTTCGGCGGACCAATGTTTACAGCAATATTGCTTATTCTATTATTTATTTTACAAAGACACCCACTTGGATATGTTTCAAATGATGCTATTGTTTGGATACGCAATTACAATTTGTGGATGCTATTTTTTACACTTATTCCAATGAAATACCCGGCTTGTTTAGGAATTGATGATGTCAAGGTTAGCGATGGAATGGCTATATTACATGCGCTACGCAATAACAATAAAGATACAAAAAGATAATAAAATACCATGTTTAAGCACCAAAAAACGCTACCTTACGGTAGCGTTTTGATTTTACAATACGTTCAGCCTATGCCAGTGCAGCCGTAATGATTGACATTGTGTAGATTTCCTCTGCGTTACATCCACGTGATAGGTCGTTGATAGGAGCATTTAAACCCTGAAGAATTGGTCCATATGCATCAAATCCGCCAAGTCTCTGAGCAATCTTGTAGCCGATGTTTCCTGCTTCGATTGAAGGGAAGATGAACGTGTTGGCCCGTCCTGCAACCTTTGATCCCTTGCACTTTGTCTCTGCAACAACAGGCGATACCGCCGCGTCAAACTGTAACTCACCGTCGATAGCCATTTCCGGAGCCATTTCCTGAGCCTTGATTGTAGCATCGTGTGAAAGCTTAACAGTGCCGCCCTTTCCTGAACCCTTTGTTGAAAAGCTTAGGATTGCAACCTTAGGGTCGATGTCGAAAATCTCAGCAGTCTTTGCTGTCTCAACTGCAACCTCAGCTAGCTTTTCTGCTGCTGTGTATGTTACATTTCCTTCCTTGTCAACTGTGTCCTGATAATCTATGTTGATTGCGCAGTCACCCATAGCGAGTCGCTCGTCCCCGCGAACCATGATAAAGCATGAGCTTACAAGGTGTGCACCCGGCTTTGTCTTAATCAGCTGAAGTGCCGGTCTTACAGTGTCAGCTGTTGAGTATGTAGCTCCTCCGAGAAGGCAATCAGCCTTGCCCATCTTAACCAGCATAGTTCCAAAGTAGTTTCCGTGGCTTAGCATTTCGCGGGCTTCATCCTCTGAAAGCTTGCCCTTGCGAAGTTCCACCATCTTTGTAACCATTGCATCCATATCCGCATAGTTCTTAGGATCGAGAATTTCGCATTTTGAAAGGTCATATCCCTTAGCCTTTGCTGCCTCATCAAACTCAGCCTGAGTTCCTACCAGGATAACCTTTAAAATGTTCTGTTTTGTCAGCTTCTCTGCCGCATCCATAACTCTCTGATCCGGTCCGTCCGGAAGCACGATTGTGCGAGGTGTTTCCTTTAGCTTGTCGATTAACTTATCAAAAATATTCACTTTGATTCCTCCCATCAAATGTTAGTTAAATTCATACCCAACTATTTTATCACAAATCCACTCGGCATTCAAACGCACGAAGCCTATTTCTTGTATACTTGAATACTCTTCAATTCCGTACATCAAAGCTCGACCTTATCGATAATGCCTTTGAGCTTGGAGATCGTCACGCCATAGTTAGTAACCGGAATTCCGGCAGCCTTTGCCTTTTCTATTCGGCTCAAAACATGAGCTCTGTTGAACATACAGCTTCCGCACATTATTATGAGGTCGTAATCCAGCTCTTCAGGAAAGTCCAGTCCCCTCGAAAAATCTATTCTCATATTTCCGTATTTCTTTCTCAGCAAAGCCGGAATCTTCACCCTGCCTATATCCTCTTCAAGCGGCGCGTGGGTGCATGCCTCTGAAATCAAAACCTTGGAGTTCTCGTTTAGTGAGTCAATTGCGGCAGCGCCTTTTACCAGTTCGTCTATGTCCCCTTTTGATCTTGCCATCAAAATGGAAAAGGATGTTATATTCGATTCCGCCGGCTTTAGCGCGTAAACCTCACCAAATACCTGAGAGTCTGTGATTATGAGCTGTGGAGGTTCTTTCAGAAGTTCAAGTGTCCTCTGCATATCCTCAGTCTTACATGATGTAATACTGCATCCCAAATCGAGAAGCGCCCTTATCGTCTGCACTTGAGGAAGAATCAGCCTTCCCTTAGGTGCCTGAATGTCCTGTGGCATTACGAGCAAAACGGATTCACCACCATAAAGAAGACCTTCGAGCAGCGGTCTATCCCCACTGACGCCCTTTGCTGCTTTTCTTATCGCTTCTAGTACCGCCTCCTTATCAAAGGCAATGTATCCGCTTGGAAGTTCTGGATTTGCTATCGCATCGTCTAATTGCGAACCATTGAAAACCTTGATTATAGGCTTTTTTCGCGCACTTAAAGTTGAAAGAAGTCTCTTGTTTTCCTCGCCCCTTTCAACGTAGATATATATATCGCACTCGTCGAGGACCTTGTTCGTACGCTGCATTCTCTTCGTGCCGAGCTCGCTGTCATCCTCAAAACCTGCAGTATCGATAAGCGTCGAAGCACCTACTCCTCGAATTTCCATTGGCTTGTAGACAGGATCTGTCGTGGTACCCCTAACCTCTGAGACCAGCGACACGTTTTGATCGCTGAGAAGGTTCAGAAGGGTTGATTTTCCCGAATTCGTGTCTCCGAATATTCCTATATGCACGCGATTGCCCTTGGCAACGCCCTCTCCCTTAAAATCTAAAATCTCTTTCTCCATCTTCAATCTTCTTTAGGAACTTCCTCGTCTTTTCAACAACAACAGGGTTTGTTATGGTCTTCATCGATTCTTCTATGACCTGATTTCCCTTTACCTTTATCTCTTCGTCACCGTAATCTTCGATATATTCCTTTAGGGTTATCAAAGCGTTCGGATGACAGCAGTTTACTATCTGTCCGCTCTTTAGAAGGCTCATGAATCTGTCTCCTGTTCTTCCCTCTCTGTAGCATGCTGTGCAGAAGCTTGGCACATGGCCTAGTTCAAGCAGCCAGTCGACAACGTCTTTTAGCGGTCTTGAGTCGGAGACGTCAAACTGTGCAGATTCCTCTTCAATATCTTTGATATATCCTCCGACAGCTGTCTTTGATCCTCCTGAAATCTGACTGACGCCAAGCTCTAGGGCCTTGCGTCTCATCTCTACGCCTTCTCTTGTCGATATAATCATTCCTGTGTAAGGAACGGAGATTCTTATTAGTGCAATTAGCTTCTCGAAAATCTCATCATCCAGTGCATTCGTAAAGTCATTTGTGTCTATATCATCAGCCGGACAGATTCTCGGCATTGAGATTGTGTGTGGTCCAACACCGAACTTTGCTTCGAGGTGCTCTGCGTGCATCAAAAGCCCTACGAGCTCATAGTGATAGCTCTCCAGTCCGTAGAGAACTCCAAGTCCTACATCGTCTATGCCTCCCTCCATGGCTCTATCCATCGCCTCCGTGTGGTATGCATAGTTTGACTTCGGTCCTGTCGGATGCTGACGCTCGTAGTTTTCCTTGTTATATGTTTCCTGAAATAGGATGTAGGTTCCGATTCCTACTTCCTTGAGCTTGCGATAGCTCTCCACATCCGTTGCCGCGATGTTCACATTAACTCTTCTAATTGAGCCGTTTCTGTGCTTTGTTGCATAGATGGTCTTGATGCTCTCAAGTACATAGTCCAGTGGATTGTTCACCGGATCCTCGCCAAGTTCAAGTGCGATTCTCTTGTGTCCCATGTCCTGAAGTGCTATAACCTCTGCACGAATCTCATCCTGTGTCAGCTTAAGTCTAGGTATGTTCTTGTTCTTAGCATGGTACGGGCAGTATACGCATCCGTTTATGCAGTAATTTGATAGGTAAAGCGGTGCAAACAACACGATACGGTTTCCGTAGAAGCGAGTTTTTATATCTCTCGCAATCTGCTTCATCTCCGCCATGATTTCTTCGTTTTCACTGTGTAAAAGCACGGAAGCCTCTCTGTGTGTAAGCCCCTTCAGACTCTTAGCCTTTTCCAAAAGCTCTCTCTGAAGCTCAATATTGTCCTTGTTTTCTCTTCCGTATTCAATCGATGAAAGAATCTCGGCGTCGTTGATAAATTCCTCTGCCTTGCTACTCTTTGCATCGTATTTTATGGCTTTTTCATTCTTTATTTCATTCACTATAGTCACCCCTGTCCATCACCAGCTCTGAGCCGATGCCTTCAATTATTTTACCCAGCTGTTTCAGGTTTTCTGCCGCCTCAACCTCAAAACAAGCTTTATCATTATATAAATTGTATTCTCTTCGTCTATATGTCGGTGTAAGGTTCGGCATATACACGTTTGCTGCAACCTCTATCGCTCTGTCTCGAGCCGTCTTTGATAGCGTTGCAAGCGAAGTAGTCGCCGGAATATTTGCATGTGGGAACATTATCCTCAAAATCGCCAAAATAAAGACCGTAAGCTCTGCCGATCCGCTCGTCTCGTTCTCAAACGGCGTTCCGGCAGCCGGAACAAATGGTCCTATCCCAATCATCTCCGGATTTAGCTTTCGTAAAAACAAAAGATCTTCCGCGATGTTTTCTTCAGTCTGATGCGGACTTCCGACCATGATGCCCGAGCCTGTCTGATATCCCAGTTTCTTAAGATCCTCCAGCATGTGCAATCTGAAATCCTGATCCATATCGCTCGGATGAAGCATGTAGTAGTGCTCCTTGTTTCTGGTCTCGTGTCTGAGAAGGAACCTGTCCGCCCCTGCTTCCTTATATGCCTTAAGCGTCTCAAAAGATTTTTCCCCGACCGAAAGCGTAATCGCCGTCTGCGGATTAATCTTCTTTATTTCTTTGATTATCTCTATGAGTGTCTCGTCTGAAAACCCCGGATCCTCTCCGCCCTGTAAAACGAAGCTCTTAAATCCTAGACTTGTACCAAATCTAACCTGTTCAAATATTTCGTCTGCACTGAGCCTATACCTCTTCGCATTGAGATTTGATCTTCTGATACCGCAGTAGTAGCAATCGTTTCCACAATAGCTCGAGATTTCTATGAGCCCTCTCACATACACCTTGCGGTGAAAGTTCTTTACATGTATTTCCTTTGATACCTGAAAAAGCTCGTCCTCTATCAGCTCCCTATTCTTCAGGAGCTCGACAAACTCAGCCTTTTCGAGAGTTCGATCTGTCTGTAATTTGCGAAGCAGCATCAAAATATAGTCTTTTTTATTGTTTTGTATCATACTGCCTCCTATACACATATTGATTACCCTACGAATAGGAATTATAACATATTTATTGCATCATAAAACCCCGTGGCTGGGAAAATTCTATAAAACATCAAAATAGGCTTAGATGTTGTTACTCTAAAGGATTGACCTTAGAATTAAATTCTTGTATTATTTGGAATATAGATAAGATTAAAAGTCGGTTTGGTAAACTTATTTATTTTAGGGAGGTAATTCAGTATGTATGCAAATAAAGATATAATTGCAAAAGATGAGCTTGGAAATATATGGAAATTCAACAATCTATCGTGTACCTCCGGATCAGAAAACCTTAGCTATGCTAACTTTAAAGATATTAAGTGGTCCGGTACAGAATTGACCCTATCCCAAAATGGTGAAACTCGCATCTTTTATTTTGATACACAAGCAGATGCTGCACACATTGCAGAGATTATTAAATCAGTCTCTCAAAACCCCGAAAAATATAATAGAGCAGGCAATCCTGATGATGAGTATTTAGAAAATGCCGATATGCGCGGGCTACTCATTGAAACCGTAAAACATCAACGCCATATAGACAAAAACTTAAAGACAGTTACCACCATCCTCTATATTTTGATTACAATTGTTATCGTGTCACTTGTTATTAGGATATTGGTTGTCTTCGGTTCTCTATATAATATATCAACCTCCCATAATAACTATAGAGATACTCAAATTAACAATATCCTCGAAAACAAATATACGCAAGATGAAAACCAAAATAATGATCCTTATGAAAGCGAAGATACGCAATTAGACGAAGATTCCATTTGGGACAACGATGATGACTGATAAATATTAAACTTGACTTTTGGTTTGATTAGATGTATAAGCCATATCATTATGTACAAATTTAATAAATACTTAAAGAAGGGATATTTTAATGGAAAGATCTTATTTTGATGGAGGCCTGGCTCAGCTAGTCGCATACAAAATTGCTGGAACATTAATTACATTTTTTACTTTTGGAATTTGTCTGCCTTGGGCATTCTGCATGGTCTACAATTGGGAAACCAAGCATACTGTAATCGAGGGAAGAAGACTTGGTTTTGATGGTACTGCCACGCAACTTTTTGGTAACTGGATAAAATGGTTAATTCTTACCTTTATTACTTTTGGAATCTACGGCTTTTGGGTAAATATCAGACTCAAGCAATGGAAGGTTAAGCATACATACTTTGCAAACTAAAGAAATAACCCTGTACTATGACCCGACCCCTAAAAATTAGACTTTTAGAAGTTGTATCATAAAGCACAGGGTTTTACTTTATTTTAGATACTTTCCAAAATACTTTTCTACTAATTCCTTGTCATATCCATCTTCTCCACGCCAGTAAGTTGCGTATGTCCAGTCGTGTTTTGATGGCTCTCCTCTGTCATATGATTTAGGTGCTAGTACACCTATACATGCTAATATCTCAATTATAACGCTTCGCTCATCTTTGTTTGCCTTCAGTGCAGATATTTCTGCAAACCTATTTCTCAGAGCGCCCGGATGCTCACTAGGGTCACAGCATGAGACAGCATTCAGTATAGCCTTTAGTATTTCACCATCTTCCTGTGTCGGCTCCGAAATGTCCTCTTCCGCAAATCTCTCCAGGTCAAAGAGTATATACACTAAGTCTCCTTGACGAACACCGCCCCACTTTATCCTTTCAAAATTCAGGACATTTAAATCTACATTTTTATATTTTTCTTTCCCCACGACTCCATACTTGACATCACGGCACACTCTGCATGTATGGCTCACATGTATCGCTTTTCCGTTTTCATAAAAACGTCCGGACTCCACAGGTGTATATCTGTGCTCTTTAAAAAGCTTTGCAAGATAGTAGGATGCTGCTGCGCTTCGCCAGTCTAACCTCCTTGTTGACAGGCTACATAAAAAGGCTTTCGCAACTTTTTCCATGCTAATCGTATTAGCAAGCTTAACAATTCTTTTGATACACTCGTCATGTGAGATTGTAATGGGATCAAACATTAGTCCTTTTTCTTTTGCATAGGCAAAATCCTCCGGCGATGTGTATATCTCATTTTGGAGCTTCCATCCGCTGGCCCAATATCGGCTAAATAATATTTTCTTTGCTTTTTTATCCATGTTGTACCTTTATCTACCTTGTTTCTAAAACCTCTCGGAGTTCCCTTAATCTAATCTTATATTTTTCTAATCGATTTAAGTCCTTTTCTGTTGGATTCGGGATTCTACTTATATCGGAATTATGCTCCATATCCGCTATCTTTACTCTTAAGGCAATTGGATTTTGTTTTACTCTATTCAAGTATTCCTCGTAATCCTCTCCATCCTTCTTTGTAATTGTCGACACAGCCGAAACAACCTCATCTGAAAATCCTGCTTCTTTTAAATCGTTTACAGTGACATCTGTATCCTCTACAACATCGTGCAGCAAAGCTACAACTTTTTCCTTATCACCGGATAATTTATTCGAGACTGTAAGCGGATGTTTAAAATAGTCTTCACCGCCTTTATCTTTTTGTCCCTTGTGAGCCTTTGATGCAAGTCTATATGCTAATTCATATTCATTAATCATACATATACTCCTTATATTCTCTCGTTCAACAGTTTCATTAGCAAAATCGAAATTTACATTCGTTCCACAGTAATTACATTTAAAGCCATGATTGACTTCATATTCATTGTTAAATGGTAAATGCCTTTATGACAAACCCTGCTATTATTCTATCTCAGTTTCCTTTACAAATCACTATTCTGATGGTATATTCTTTTCTGTGGACGGTATTCCGAAGGAAACTTTACCATTGAATCAAATAAAACATAGGGACAATCCCACTGTCATCAGTCTGTATCAATTGAACAGAACTCGGGGTAGCACAGCTATTTTTGTTTGAAAAAACTCGGAATTCTATCCACCCATGCAGCGCTTTTGTTGTATGGGTGTTTTTTATGATAGGAGATTTCATGAAACATTTTTTTTCACACGAAGAAAAGGAAAGGCAGATCAAAAAAGAAGCGAGATCCACTTTGATACTATTTGCTATCTGCTTAATTTGGCACATCGGCTTTGCCTACGGACTCTCGGGAAGATGCGATATCCATGTTGCAGGACTTCCGCTTTGGTGGATTTTGAGCACCCCCGGTGTCTTTGTAGTCGGAGTCATCGGTCTAATTTACCTTCTAAAAAAGGTATTTGTTAATTTTGAACTTGACGACTCATCGATGACCGGGGGTGAAGACCATGGGGAATAAGACAACCATACTCATCATTCTCATAGCCTACATGCTTTTGAATGTCGTGGTCGGCATTTGGGTGAGCAGACGCTCGGCAAAGGAAAACGCTGAAGGCGGCTTCCTCCAAAACTATTTTGCAGGCGGAAGATCCATGGGCGGTGTGGTTCTTGCTATGACGCTCGTTGCAACCTATACAAGTGCCGGCTCTTTTCTCGGAGGCCCGGGACTTGCGGCTTCGGTAGGTCTTACTCAGTCTTGGATTGCAGCCGTTCAAACAGGTACGGCGTTTTTGACACTTGGCGTAATCGGCAAAAAGCTCGGTATTATCGGACGAAGAATAAATGCAGTTTCTATCTCCGATTATCTTCGTGCACGTTATAAATCAAAGGCCGTTGTCATTCTATCAAGTCTTGCACTACTCGTTTTCTTCACCACCCAAATGGTGGCGCAGTTCATCGGAGGTGCAACCTTGCTAGAATCTCTCACGGGACTTCCTTACAAAGTAGGACTTTTGATTTTTGCCCTCGTTGTTGTAATCTATACGGCTGTCGGAGGGTTCAAGGCTGTCGTAATCACAGATACCATACAGGGCTTCATCATGACAACGGGTACTTTTTTGATGATATTCTTTGTCCTTAAAGCGGGTGGCGGTCTTGAAAGCCTCGTCAGCAAGCTAAACGACGTAAACCCCGGCTGGGACCTTATGGGAAAGGGTAAGTTTGGCTCTGATATCCCTTCGCTTCAGCCCGGCTTCCTCTTATCCTACTGGGTTCTTGTCGGCATCGGAGTTCTCGGACTTCCGCAGACGGCCGTTCGCGGATTAGGGTTTAAGGACACAAAGTCACTACACAGAGCGATGATTTACGGAACACTTGTGGTTGGCGTTCTCATGATAGGAATGCATTTCATTGGAACACTTGCAGCTCCACTTCTCCCAAAGGGTGGCGTTGAGACAACTGACAAGGTAATTCCTTACGTAGTTATGAACTACATGCCTTCATGGGCTGCCGGTGTATTCCTCGCAGCGCCACTAGCTGCTATAATGTCGACGGTTGACTCATTGCTTATACTCGCTTCAGCAACAATTATCAAAGATCTTTACCTGAACTATATATCAAAGAAAGCTTCGAAAAAAACGCCTATAAACAAAGAAAAGGGCGGCAAAAGAATTGCCTTCTATAGCTTCGGGCTCACGGCAGCAATTGGAATCGTAGTATTCATCTTTGCTCTAAATCCACCTGATATAATCGTTTGGATTAACCTATTTGCAATGGGTGGACTGGAAGCAACTTTCTTCTGGCCACTCATCGGTGGACTCTACTGGAAGAGAGCAAACGCGAAATGTTGCATAGCTTCAACCATAGTTGGACTGGTTACATTTATTTTGTTTAGCCAAGTTATATCGACACCTCTAGGCGTTCACGCCATAGTCGTAGCTCTATTTGCAAGTGGTCTAGCCTTTGCAATCACAGGTTTACTAACTAAAGAAAAGCCGGATGCAGAAATTTTAAAGAACTGTTTCTAGATCAAAAACACTAAAGCCTTGCACGCCTGAATAGGTATGCAAGGCTTTTTCTAATGGAGCTCCCGAGCGGGATCGAACCGCTGACCTGCGCGTTACGAACGCGAATACCTATATATCCACACCATTCAGCTATACTTTAAATCTATGGTTATTCTCCACATTCTATCAGTTATATCTGATAAAAACTATTATTTATTATTGATTGTCAGATATACTTGTGATATGCTCTATGTATACTGATTGATAAAGGTAGTGATAAAATGATTAAACGTGATACCTATATAAACAAAATACGTCCATTTATCGGGAACGAGCTTATCAAGGTTCTTACAGGAATCCGCAGGTCCGGAAAATCCGTCATGCTTGAACTTATCAAAGACGAACTTCGCAGTCAAGGAGTACCTGAGTCTCAGTTTATTACTTTTAATTTTGAATCCATGGCTAATGCTGCTTATTGTAACGCAAACGCTCTATATGATGAACTAACTATCCGCATTTCTTCTATTCAAGGCAAAAGCTATTTATTCTTTGATGAAATTCAAGAAGTCGAAGGCTGGGAAAGGTGCATAAATTCTGCCAGGGTCGATTTTGACTGCGACATATATATAACCGGATCAAATGCAAAACTTCTCTCCGGCGAGCTTGCTACCCACCTTGGTGGACGTTATGTCGAGTTTGTAATCTATCCATTTTCATTCAGGGAATATTTGGAATACAGAATGCCAAAAAAAGAAAGCCAACAGATATCAGATGAATTTAAAACTTACCTTGACACCGGAGGTATGCCTTTTTTAGCAAACCTGAACGATCATACATCCTCTATTCAATACCTACGAGATCTATACAACTCCATAATTCTAAAGGATGTAGTAAAGCGAAATAATATTCGCGACGTCGATCTTTTAGAACGTATTATCACTTATGTACTGGCAAATATAGGTCATACTTTCAGTGCAAGAAGTATTTCTAATTACTTCAAAAGTGAAAATCGTAAAGCGGCTCCTGAAACTATTATGAACTATATTAAAGCATGCTGTGATGCATATCTGTTCTATAAGATTAGTCGTGAAGATCTCCCCAGCAAAAAGATGCTATCAATAAATGAGAAGTTCTACATTGTAGACCAGGGTATTCGCGAAGCCGTCTATGGAGGAAATACCCAGGGCATTGATCAAACACTCGAAAATATTGTTTGCATGGAGCTTATCAGGCGCGGATATGATGTTACCATCGGAAAGATTGGCGAAAAGGAAATAGATTTTGTTGCAAAGAAGGAAAACCGAAAGCTTTACATTCAAGTCGCATATCTTTTGAGTAGTGAGGATACTATCGACCGTGAGTTTGGTGTATATAGCTCAGTTCGAGACAATTATCCCAAATATGTGCTATCTTTAGACGACTTTGATATGAGCCGAGATGGAATAAAGCACATGAATATTAGGGACTTCCTCTTGGCAGATGAATGGAATTAAATATACAAAAAAAGCCCTGCATTGCTTAAAACCCAAGCAATTACAAGGCTTTTTCTAATGGAGCTCCCGAGCGGGATCGAACCGCTGACCTGCGCGTT
>ERZ773042.37-NODE-37-length-92964-cov-11.156594_pt1 | contig 92964 bp, 96 predicted proteins | sample MGYA00511664_ERZ773042 | MGnify/ENA primary metagenome ERZ773042 (study PRJEB29015, sample SAMEA2737984) | human oral metagenome | biome: human oral; feature: human-associated habitat; material: dental | place: China | collected 2036 ... | reverse complement strand
AGTGCTAAGTAATGTTAATTCCGAAACGAGTAAAGCATCGTAAACAGTTCCGCGGCCGCATGAAAGGTACAGCTCAGCGCGGTAATAAAGTGGCGCACGGCGATTACGGTTTAGTTGCGTTGGAACCGGCTTGGATTACGAACCGTCAGATCGAAGCGGCCCGTATCGCAATGACCCGTTATATTAAACGCGGCGGTAAAGTATGGATCAAAATTTTCCCGGATAAACCGGTCACGGCGAAGCCGGCTGAAACACGTATGGGTTCCGGTAAGGGTTCGCCTGAATACTGGGTAGCCGTTGTTAAACCGGGCCGCGTGCTTTTTGAAATGGGCGGCGTAAACCCGACTGTTGCCCGTGAAGCTATGCGTCTTGCAGGCCATAAGCTGCCGATTAAGACGAAGTTCGTTATTAAAGGTCAGGAATTAGGTGGTGAACAAAATGAAGGTTAAAGAAATCCGAGCTCTGAGTGCTGCCGAAATGGATGAAAAGGTGATCAGCCTTAAAGAAGAATTGTTTAACCTCCGTTTTCAGCATGCGACCGGCCAATTAGAAAATCCTATGCGCATCCGCGAAGTTAAAAAAACGATTGCCCGTATCAAGACGGTGCAGCGTGAAGCGGAATTGCGTGCATAAGTAAAGATAATCGGAATCTAAAAGGAGGTCACATATACAGATGGAAAGAAATGAACGGAAAGTCCGCGTAGGAAAAGTTGTCAGCGACAAAATGGATAAAACCGTCGTTGTAGCGGTTGAATATAAGAAACCGGATAAGCTTTATAAAAAGCCTATTATTTCGACCGTAAAATTCAAGGCACATGATGAAAACAACGAATGCCGCATTGGCGATATCGTACGCATTGAAGAAACACGTCCCCTGTCCAAACAGAAGCACTGGAGAGTCGTGACTGTAGTAGAAAAAGCTCGATAAGCTTTGATTGATTAGGAGGTTAAGCCATGATTCAGCAAGAAACGATGTTGAATGTTGCCGATAACACCGGTGCCAAAAAAGTATTGTGCATCCAGGTCATGGGCGGCTCGTATCGCAAATACGGCAATATCGGTGATGTTATCACTGCGACTGTCAAAGATGCAACACCCGGGGGCGTTGTCAAGAAAGGTGATGTCGTTAAGGCTGTTATTGTTCGTTCAAAGAAAGGATTACGCCGTGCCGACGGATCGTATATCCGTTTCGATGAAAATGCCGCGGTCGTAATTAATACGGATAAGAGCCCCAAAGGTACTCGTATATTCGGGCCGGTTGCCAGAGAGCTGCGTGAAAAAGATTTCATGAAGATCATTTCCCTGGCTCCGGAAGTATTATAAGCGGAGGAGGTGTTCTAATATGGGAAAAATGCATATCAAAACCGGTGATACAGTAATCATCATCGCAGGCAAAGATAAAGGCAAAAAAGGTAAAGTCCTTGCAGCGTATCCGAAGAAGGAGCGCGTTGTCGTGGAAGGTCTTAACCAGGTTAAACGCCACACAAAACCGAGTCAGAACAATCCTCAAGGCGGTATTATCACGAAGGAAGCTCCCATTCACGTTTCCAACGTCATGCTCGTCGATCCTGAAAGCGGCAAACCGACTCGTATAAGAACGGTTGTCCAGGCGGACGGTACGAAAGTACGCACGGCGGTTAAAAGCGGCAAAGCTATCTAATACGAAGGGAGGGCCTTGAGAGTGTCCAGATTAAAAGACAAATACCTTTCCGAAGTAGTGAAAGGGTTACAGGAAAAATATAATTACAAAAATATGATGCAGATTCCGAAGGTTACCAAGATCGTAATCAATATGGCGGTCGGGGAAGCCGTTACGAATTCCAAGGCGTTGGATGCGGCTGTCGGCGATATGACGATAATTTCCGGACAAAAGCCGATTATTACAAAGGCGAAAAAATCCATCGCGGCGTTTAAGGTTCGTGAAGGTATGAATTTAGGCTGCAAGGTTACGCTTCGCGGGCAGCGCATGTATGAATTCCTGGATAAATTGATGAATTTGGCATTGCCCCGTGTCCGTGATTTCCACGGGATCAGCCTTTCGGGTTTCGACGGCCGCGGCAACTACACGCTCGGCTTGAAAGAACAGTTGATTTTCCCGGAAATTGAATATGATAAGATTGACAAAGCTCGCGGCATGGATATTACCATCGTAACGACGGCAAAGAACGATGAAGAAAGCCGCGATATGTTGGCGTTGATGGGTATGCCTTTTGAAAAACAGCAATAAGGAGGAAATCATAGATGGCAAAGAAATCGATGCTTGAACGCGAAAAGAAACGCGAAAAAATGGTAGCCAAATATGCGGCGCTTCGTGCTGAATTGAAAGCCAAAGGCGACTATGCGGCGCTTTCCCGGTTACCGGCCAATGCCTCTCCGGTTCGTTTGCACAATCGGTGTAAAGTAACGGGGCGTCCTCACGGCTATATGCGTAAATTCGGCGTCAGCCGTATTACATTCCGTGATTTGGCTTATAAAGGTCAGATTCCTGGCGTTCGTAAAGCCAGCTGGTAACCTATAAACGAAGGGAGGTTTTTACACATGTCCATGTCCGATCCGATTGCGGATATGCTTACGCGCATCCGTAATGCCAATTCGGCATATCACGAAAAAGTAGAAATGCCCGCTTCTACGGTAAAAGCAGCAGTGCTTAATATCCTGAAAGAAGAAGGCTTCATTAAGAATTTTGAATCCGTAAACGAAGGCAAAACATTGAAAGTCAGCTTGAAATACGGTTCCAATAAAGAAAAAGTAATCAGCGGCATCAAGAGAATCTCGAAACCGGGCCTGCGCGTTTACGCCAAGAAGGAAGAACTTCCCCGCGTACTCGGCGGCTTAGGTATTGCCGTAATCTCTACGTCTCAGGGCGTAATGAGCGATAAAACGGCTCGTAAATTAGGGTTGGGCGGCGAAGTCATCGCTTACGTCTGGTAAATTTGGAGGTGTCAATATGTCACGAGTAGGTAGAATGCCTATTGATATCCCGGCCGGCGTAACGGTTAAATTTGACGGTCCGGTTATTACAGTCAAAGGACCGAACGGCGAACTCACCCGTACGCTCCACCGGGATATGAAAGTAACAGTACAGGATAACGTTCTTACAGTAGAACGCCCGTCCGATGAAAAAAATCACCGTGCACTTCACGGCCTTACACGGGCCCTTGTTGCCAATATGGTAAAAGGCGTAACGGAAGGCTTCAAAAAGGAATTGGAAATTGTCGGCGTCGGGTACAGAGCTCAGATGAAGGGGAAGAAACTCGCTTTAACACTCGGCTTTTCACATCCGCTTGAGCTTGAAGCCCCCGACGGCGTGACGATTGAATGCCCGAGTGCGACACAGATCGTCGTTTCCGGTGTAAACAACGAGCATGTCGGCGAATTCGCGGCTAAGATCCGCAGTTATCGTTTGCCTGAACCGTATAAGGGAAAAGGTATCCGTTATGCCGATGAACATGTACGTCGCAAAGCCGGCAAAGCCGGTACGAAGAAATAATAATTCGCTACTATAGAAAGGAGTGAAATTCCTTGAAATCCAGTAAGAATGCGATTCGCGTAAAACGTCACTGGCGTTTGCGCAAGCATATAAACGGTACGGCCGAACGTCCGCGTTTGAATGTATTCCGCAGTCTTAACAATATTTACGCGCAAGTGATCGATGATGTTAAGGGCGAAACGCTGGTATCCGCCAGCACATTGGACAAAGAATTGAAAGGCCGGGCTAACGGCGGCAATAAAGAAGGCGCCGGACTGGTCGGTAAATTGGTTGCGGAACGGGCAGTCGCAAAAGGTATTACGACCGTAGTATTCGACCGCGGCGGCTACATCTATCACGGTCGTGTGGCGGCATTGGCCGAAGCGGCTCGCGAAGCCGGCTTGAAATTCTAATCAGGGAGGAAATAATACATGGCAAGAGTTGACCATACAGGTCTTGAGTTACAAGAAAACGTCGTATTCATCAACCGTGTTGCTAAGGTAGTTAAGGGCGGCCGTCGTTTTTCCTTCAGTGCCCTGGTGGTTGTCGGCGACGGCAACGGCCGCGTAGGCGCAGGATTGGGTAAAGCGGGCGAAGTTCCCGAAGCGATTCGCAAGGGCATTGAAGATGCGAAGAAGAATTTAGTTACAGTAAATTTGAAGAACGGTTCCATTCCGTATCAGACGACGGGGATTTTCGGCGCCGGCAAAGTTTTGCTGAAACCTGCCGCAGAAGGTACCGGCGTTATTGCCGGCGGCCCCGTTCGTGCCGTATTGGAATTGGTCGGTGTTCGTAATATCCTCACCAAGTCTCTCGGTTCTTCCAACCCTAACAACATGGTCCGCGCCACTATCAAAGGACTGAGCCAGTTGAAGGACGTTAAGAAAGTGGCGGAACTCCGCGGTAAGACTGTAGAAGAAATTTACGGTTAATAAGGAGGAGAGACATAATGGCACAAGTTAAAGTTACGCTTGTCCGCAGCTTGGCAGGGCGTCCGCAGGATCAGCGCGCGACTGTCGTTGCGCTCGGCTTGCATAAAACAAACTCCAGTGTTGTCAAGGAAGTTACCCCTCAGATCAAGGGGATGCTCCACAAAGTGAGACACATGGTTAAAGTGGAAGAAATATAATACAAAGGAGGTGCGCTGAATTGAAACTTCATGAAATGAGCATTATTCCCGGTTCCAAGAAAAAACGTAATCGCGTGGGCCGCGGTATCGGCTCCGGTAACGGCAAAACCGCCGGCAGAGGCATGAAAGGTCAGAAATCCCGCAGCGGCGGCGGTGTGCGTCCGGGTTTTGAAGGCGGTCAGATGCCTTTGTACCGGTTGCTTCCGAAACGCGGTTTTAAAAATATTTGGGGTAAAGAATATGCGGAAGTCAACGTTTCCGTATTGAATCGCTTTGAAGACGGCACAACCGTCGATCCGGTTGTACTCGTTGAAGCCGGCATTTTAAAGAATGTCCGCGACGGCGTTCGGATCCTGGGCAACGGCGAGCTCGAAAGAAAACTTACCGTTGTGGCTCAGGGCTTTACCAAGTCTGCACAGCAGAAAATCGAAGCGGCCGGTGGTAAAGTAGAGGTGGTTTAAGGTGCTAGAAAGTATTCAGAATGTTCTGAACGTTCCTGAATTCCGCAAGCGTGCGGTATTCACCTTAATCATGTTTATCATCTTCCGGTTGGGCGTGCATATTCCCGTACCGGGCGTAGATGCGACGGCAATTGAAAGTCTTTTTAACAGCGGCAATCTGTTCGGCCTGTTGGACTTGTTCTCCGGCGGTGCGCTTTCCAAGTTCTCCGTTTTGGCAATGAGCATTACGCCGTATATCAACGCATCGATTATTATGCAGCTGCTCACAGCGGTTGTGCCCACTTTTGAACAATGGTCGAAAGACAATCAGGACGGCCGCGATAAGATACAGAAAGTCACTCGCTATGGGACCGTTATTCTCGGCTTCATTCAGGCCTTTGCCATGAGTTATGCGCTCAAGGCCAATAATGCCCTGATCGATAACAGCTGGTCCATGGTTCTCATGGTAGCCATCATACTGACGGCGGGTACGTGTTTTCTCATGTGGCTCGGTGATCAGATTACGGCGGGCGGCATCGGCAACGGTATTTCCCTGATTATCTTCGCCGGTATCGTCGCTCGTTTCCCGAACGGCGTGAATACGCTGTATCAATACGTGCAGGCCGGGACGATTAATATCTTCCAGGCTGTGCTGTTTGCCTTGATTGCTCTCTTTATGATTGTCATCGTCATTGAAGTGACGCAGGGGCAGAGACGCATTCAGGTGCACTATGCAAAACGCGTCGTCGGCCGCAAAATGTATGGCGGCCATTCGACCCACATTCCGCTGAAAGTGAATCAGGCGGGCGTTATCCCTATCATCTTCGCGTCTTCCGTGTTGATGTTCCCGATTACGGTCGCTCAGTTCATCCGGAATGACACCATTCAGTGGCTGGCTCAGGTATTCGGCTGGGGGACGATCGGCAATACCGTTGCCTATGCCGTATTGATTATATTCTTTACATACTTCTATACTGCAATTTCCTTAAACATCCCGCAGATGACGGAAAACATGCAGAAATACGGCGGTTTTATTCCCGGTATCCGCCCGGGGCTGCCGACAGCGAAGTATATTGACAGAATTATGACGCGCATTACCTTGGCAGGCGCGATTTTCCTCGCTTTCGTGGCAATCCTTCCGAATTTTATCGGCTGGATTACGGGCATTCAGGGCGTCTACTTCGGCGGTACGGCAGTTCTCATTGTTGTCGGGGTTGCTATCGATACGATGAAGCAGGCTGAATCGTTGGTATTGAATAAACAGTATCAAGGCTTTGTAAAATAGAAGGAGGCAGTTTGAGTGTATATTCTGTTAATGGGCCCTCCCGGTGCCGGTAAGGGTACGCAGGCCGAACGATTGATTGAAAAATACAATATCCCTCAGATCTCCACGGGTGATATGTTCCGTGCGGCAGTCAAGGAACAGACGCCTCTCGGACTGGAAGCCAAGAAATATATGGATAACGGCCAGCTGGTACCTGATGCCGTGACAATCGGTATTGTCAGGGAACGTTTGGCTAAAGACGACTGCAAAAAGGGGTTTATTCTTGACGGATTTCCGCGTACGACGTCACAGGCCGTATCGTTGGATGCCATCCTGCGTGATCTCGGGATCAAGCTGGACGGCGTTATCAACATTGCCGTCCCTGATGAAGAACTGGTCAGACGTACGACAGGACGTCTGATTTGCCGCACTTGCGGCGCAACGTATCACCTTACATCCAAACCGCCCGAAAAGAAAGGTGTTTGCGATAAAGACGGCGGTGAATTGTATCAGCGTGACGACGACAGGATGGAAACGGTTAAGAAACGCCTTTCCGTCTATGCCGCACAGACCAAGCCCTTGATTGACTACTATAAAAACTCGAATCTCTATATCGAGGTGGACGGCCGGCAGGATATGGACGCCGTATTCAATGCTATTGTGGCGAGTCTTGCAAAGGGCAAATAAAGATGATTATATTAAAGTCTAAACGCGAGATCGAGTATATTCGTGCTGCCGGCCGCATTACGGCAGAGGCGCTCCTCCTGATGAGGGAGCTTGCCAAACCGGGTGTGACGACGGGTGAATTGGATCGTCGTTGTGAAGAATATATCCGCAGCCGGGGGGCTTTGCCGAGTTGCAAAGGCTACTACGGTTTCCCGGCAACCATTTGTGCCAGTGTCAATGAAGAAGTTGTCCACGGCATTCCGGGACACCGAAAACTGCACGACGGCGATATAATCAGCGTTGATTTGGTTGTAAATAAAGACGGCTATCACGGCGATTCAACGGTAACGATTCCTGTCGGAGATGTGGCGCCCGATACGCTCAAGTTATTACAGGTTACGGAAGAGTGCCTTTACAAGGGCATTGAACAGGCCGTAGCCGGAAAACATATGGGTGACATCGGTCATGCCGTTCAAAGTTATGCCGAATCCTTCGGGTACGGTGTTGTTCGCGATTATGTGGGTCACGGTATCGGGGCTGATATGCATGAAGAACCGGAAGTGCCGAACTACGGCAGGGCGGGACACGGTGTTGTCCTGGAAGAAGGTATGGTGTTGGCTATCGAACCGATGATCAACATGGGTACGGAAAAGGTACGCCAGCTGGATAACGGCTGGACCGTTATTACACAGGATAAAAAACCGGCAGCCCATTTTGAGCATACCGTCGCCATTACCGATCACGGTCCGGAAATCCTGACCTTACCGTCATAATGGATACGGTTCGTATTCCTGTCGGTACGGCGGTTCTCAGTCTGGCAGGCAGAGATAAAGGCATGATTTATGTAGTAACGGCGGAAGATAAATTTCCCTTCGTACACATTGCCGACGGCAGACGCCGGACATTGAGAAAGGCGAAACGTAAAAACTGCCGCCACCTTAAGCCTTTGGGATCGAGTGCGGGCTGCACCGCCTGCAGTTCGGATCTGATGATACGTGAACTGGTAAACAGGACGAGACGGATTTTGACCGGGGAGGATTAATACATGTCTAAGGAAGATGTTATTGAAGTTGAAGGCGTTGTTGTTGAAGCATTACCGAACGCCATGTTTAAGGTGAAATTGGAAAACGACCACATTATTCTGGCTCATGTTTCCGGTAAGATGCGCATGAATTTTATCCGTATTCTGCCCGGCGACAGAGTGACCATGGAGCTTACGCCCTATGACCTGAGCCGCGGTCGGATTACATATCGCTTCAAGTAGCTTTGCGTAGGAGGTAATTATGAAAGTAAAACCGTCAGTAAAAAAGATTTGCGATAAATGCAAAATCATCAAGCGCAAAGGCCGTGTAATGGTTATTTGCGAAAATCCGAAACATAAACAAAAACAAGGATAATCGTCCGGAGGTGAATAAATAGATGGCACGTATAGCCGGCGTGGATTTACCGCGCGACAAACGAGTTGAAATTGGGTTAACATATATTTTCGGTATCGGTCTTTCCTCTTCTCAGAAAATTCTTGCGAAGACGGGCATCAACCCAGATACACGCGTTCGTGATTTGACGGAAAACGAAGTGCAGAAAATCCGTGAAACAATCGGTGAAGAGTATAAAGTGGAAGGCGATCTCCGCCGTGAAACGGCTCTCAACATTAAACGGCTCATCGAAATTAACTCTTATCGCGGCAAGCGGCATCGTTCTGGTCTTCCCCTTCGCGGGCAGCGCACAAAAACGAATGCACGCACCCGTAAGGGGCCGAGAAAAGCAATTGCAGGGAAGAAAAAATAATATTTCTAAGTAAGGAGGGAATCGATTTTGGCTAAGAACAATGTAAGAAGCAACAAAAGAAAAGAAAAGAAGCATGTAGAATCCGGCGCTGCGCATATCCGGTCTACGTTCAATAATACAATCGTCACGATCAGCGATACCAAAGGCAATGCTCTTTCCTGGGCAAGTGCAGGCGGCCTCGGCTTCCGCGGCTCCCGTAAAAGCACGCCTTTCGCTGCTCAGATGGCCGCTGAACAGGCTGCAAAAGCGGCTATGGAACATGGCCTCCGTCAGGTGGAAGTATTCGTAAAAGGCCCCGGTTCCGGTCGTGAAGCCGCAATCCGCGCTCTGCAGGCAGCCGGTTTGGAAGTTAATTCCATTAAAGATGTTACCCCTATTCCGCATAACGGCTGCCGTCCGCCTAAACGGAGACGTGTATAATCGATGGCCTTGAGGCAATTGATTTTGATTCTGGAATAGGAGGATTTTCCACAATGAGTAATGAGAATATATTTAAAGTGACATCCGTTGAGACCAATGATGTAAACTTTGGAAAATTCGTATGCAAGCCTCTTGATCGAGGCTATGGAATCACCTTGGGGAACAGTTTACGACGTGTTCTCTTATCTTCTCTTGAAGGCGTGGCTGTTACGTCGATTAAAATCGACGGTGTTCTTCATGAATTTACTACAATACCCGGTGTACGGGAAGACGTTTCCGAAATCATCCTGAACCTCAAGCAGGTTCGCATGAAGTTTAATACAAAGGAAATAACGGAAGCCGATATTATTGTTGATATTTCGGGAGAATGCGATTTCACGGCTGCAGACCTCAACGTAAACTCAGACATAGAAATTTTGAACCCGGCCCTTCATATTGCGACACTTGATGAAGATGCCCATATTCGTATGCATTGCCATATCGAAAGAGGCAAGGGGTACATCCCTTCCGCCAAGAATAAGAAGGAAACGGACGTTATCGGCGTCATTCCCATCGACTCCATCTTTTCGCCCACATTGCGGGCCAAATATGAAGTGGAAAATGTTCGGGTAGGCAACGAAATGGATTACGATTCGTTGACCATGGAAGTTCAGACAGACGGCAGCATTACGGCAGCCGATGCATTGGCAACGGCTGCCAACATCATGTCGAGCTATTTGGACGAATTCAAAAAACTGGCTACGACGGACGATAAACTGCAGGAAGGTGTTTTCGTCCGTGACAGCAGCGAAGAAGACGCGGAAGGTGCCGAAGGATCCGGCAGAGCGGAAGGCGAGACGGATGAGTCCATTGATCTTCTCCAATTGTCCGTCCGCGCTTCGAACTGCTTGAAACGTGCCAATATTTATACAATCGGTGATTTGGTTGCCCATACGGAAACGGATCTTTCAAAAATCCGTAACCTCGGCAGAAAATCGGTTGATGAGATTATTGTTAAACTCAGAGACTTCGGCCATGAGTTGAAGTCCAATGATGAATAGCAAAGGAGGATGAACGATGTCTTATAGAAAGTTAGGACGCGACAGCTCTGCCCGTAAAGCGTTATTACGCGGCATTGTTACCTCTTTATTCCGGTATGAACGCATCGAAACGACGGAAGCTAAGGCGAAGGAACTCCGTAAAATCGCGGAAAAAATGCTGACCCTTGCTAAACGCGGCGACTTACACGCACGTCGTCAGGCACTGGCATACATGATGGATAAAGATGTAGTAAAGAAACTCTTTGATGAAGTGGCGCCGAAGTATAAAGACCGCCAAGGCGGATATACGCGCATTATCAAGACCGGTGTCCGCCAGGGCGACGCCGCTCCGATGGTTATCATTGAACTGGTATAAGGAAATCCCTGCTACAATGCATGCGTATTGCGGCTTGAAGCGTTGCGGGCGACTGCAACGCTTTTCCTTTTAAGCAAAGGAGTAAGATTATGGCATATAGAACCGTACTGGCCGTTAATTTCGGTACAGACAGGTTGCGGCTGTTAAAACATGTCAGTCTGATCGCGCAGGCTAATGTCAAAGCCGTAACGGAAGAGGAAAAAAATAAGACCGTCGGCGAACTCCTGGGGCTTACGGAAGAGGAAGTTGCCGAAATCCACGGCCTCGGACAGGAAAGCGCGGAAGAAGGGCAAGGTATTCCGGAAGGAACGGAACCGGTTACACAGGAAGCAATTATTCTCTGCGGCTTTGACAGGGCGGCGGCCCATGAGCTCCTTGAAGCGATTAAACGGGGAAAGCTGAAACATATTCCCTTGAAGGCAATGCTCACGCCGAATAACATTACCTGGAATATTTACACCGTCCTTTACGAGCTGCGGCAGGAACATGAATACTTCAGACAGGTTAATTCTAAATAGGGAGATATTTTCATGAGACCGACCACGTTATGTTTTCCCGTCGCGGCGGACGGCAGGCTTCTTTTGGGGTGTAAGAAACGCGGTTTCGGCAACGGTAAATGGAACGGTTTCGGCGGTAAGCTGGAGCCCGGCGAATCCTTTCGTGAATGCGCGGTACGGGAGCTTTATGAAGAGGTATCTCTCCTTGCCGAACCGGAAGCGCTGGAGTATATGGGGTTTCTTGATTTTCACTTTACTGCCGCACCGGCAGCCGACCATATTACATACATTTATTTTGTAAAAACGTGGACCGGAGATCCTGCCGGGTCGGAAGAAATGGACCCCCGATTTTTTACGGTTGATCGGCTGCCGTATGACCGGATGTGGCAGGGCGATCGAGTGTGGCTGCCTAGGCTTATTAAGGGAGAACGTATTAAAGGCCGGGTTATTTTTGCACCCGACGGTGAAATCGTACAGTCGCTGGAAATAAAAGAAGACAGGCAATAAAAGAGAGGCCCCGCATATAACGGGACCTCTTTTCAGAACCGGCTCCGGGGCTTAACTTTCGTATAAACCCGTAGGAGCTTCAGCTATATTGATATAAATATTCTTTGTTTGCGTGTAGTGCTCAAGCGTCGTCTTATCCGTTTCGCGGCCGATTCCGGATTGCTTGTAGCCGCCGAAGGGAGCGCCTGCGGGAATCGTGTTGTACGTGTTCACCCACATACGGCCCGTTTCTACGGCATTTGCCACGCGCAGAGCCCTGTTGATATCACGTGTCCAAACGGCGCCGCCGAGGCCGTATTCGCTGTCATTGGCCATTGCGATAACTTCTTCTTCCGTCTTGAATTTGATGATGCAGACGACGGGGCCGAAGATTTCTTCACGGGCAATCCGCATATCGTTGGTTACGTCGGTAAAGATCGTCGGGCGGACAAAGTTTCCTTTTTCCAGACCGCCGGAAGTGATTTTTTCGCCGCCGCAAACGAGGCGGGCTCCTTCTTTCTTCCCAATTTCAACGTAGTCGAGAATTTTCTGTACCTGCTTGCCGTCGATTTGAGCGCCCATCTGCACGCCTTCTTCCCAGGGAAGGCCGACTTTTACGCGATTGAAGCGTTCCGCTAAATCATGGACGAATTTGTCGTAAATACCTTCCTGTACGAAGATACGCGAACCGGCGCAGCATACTTGCCCCTGGTTAAAGAGAATGCCCAGCTGGGCGCCGTCCATTGCCATATCCCACTTGCAATCGTCGAAGAAGATATTTGCCGACTTGCCGCCCAGTTCAAGGGTTGCGGGAACCAATTTTTCCTGTGCCGCTTTGTACACGCTGTAGCCGATTTCCGTCGAGCCTGTGAAGGCGAGCTTCTGTACGTCCGGATGGTCGAGAAGGTACTGGCCCGTGCGGGAACCGCTGCCGGTAATGATATTGACAACCCCTGCCGGTATGATATCGCCGATGAGGCGCATCAGTTCGAGAACACTGAGAGATGTCGTACTCGACGGTTTGAGGACGGTCGTACAACCTGCCGCCAGGACGGGCGCCAGTTTCCATGCCGCCATAAGGAAAGGGAAGTTCCACGGCACGATCTGTCCGACAACGCCGATCGGCTCGTGAACGACCAGACTGAGCGTCTTATCGTCAAGCATAACGGCACGGCCTTCCTGTGTGCGGACGGCGCCTGCGAAGTAACGGAAGTGATCGGCGCCGAGAGCAATGTCGACCGCCCGTGTTTCGCGGAGCGGTTTGCCGTTGTCAAGAGTTTCCACCATAGCCAGATGTTCGGCATTGGCGTCGATGATGTCGGCGATCCGGAGCAATAAATTCTGTCGTTCAATAAGAGATGTGTGTTTCCATACGGTCAGGGCTTTTGCAGCCGCTTGTACGGCTTTGTCCACATCTTCTTTTGTAGCTTCCGCTACAATGGAGAGCAGCTCCCCGTTTGACGGATTATATTCGTTGAATGTCTTGCCGTCGCTTGACGGTACCCATTGACCGTCGATATACAAATTGTATGAGTCTTGTACGTAGTTTTTCATCAGATATCACCTGCTTTCTATAGTTATAAGCCGTCTTACAATGCCGCTTTTACAGCCGGTTCCAATTCTTCCGGCGTTACGCTTGATTCAAAGCGTGTAACCTGACTGCCGTCACGGCTGATGAGAAATTTTGTAAAATTCCATTTAATGCCGTTTCCTTCAAGATTGTCGGGATAATGCTCGCTGACTACCTGTTTGATCAACTTGCCGGCTTCTTTATCGAGCTCATAGCCTGCAAAAGGAGCGGCGTCGCTTAAATAGCTGAAGAGGGGAGCCGCGCCGTTACCCCGCACATCGACTTTGGCGAAGAGCGGAAAGGTCACGCCGTAATTCAATTTGCAGAACGACTGCACTTCGTCGTTACTGCCCGGTTCCTGTGCAAGGAACTGATTGGACGGGAAGCCGAGAATGACAAAACCCCGGTCCCGATATTTTTTATAAAGCGCTTCGAGGCCTTCGTACTGCGGCGTAAAGCCGCATTTACTGGCCGTATTGACGATAAGAATTACCTTGCCTTTATAATCGGCAAGAGAAATGTCTTCGCCTTTAATATTTTTTGCTTTAAAATCATAAATGTTCATAGTAACCACCTCCGGTCAATATATGTATAGGTATGTATCCACTCGGACAAGACAATCAATAATTATTATCCGTTAACTAAAGTATAGTCTGAAATGAAAAATAAATCAATACTCTATAAGTATATTTTTCGAAGAATACATAAAAAGCAACCTGCATATTCATTTATATAAGTTCTGCATACACGGGAGCGTAACGGAATGATATAATAATATAATATTACAGGTATCCGGAGGTATGGACAATGGCTTATATAGAAAGTTTTAACGGCAAGACCCCGCGGATCCATGAATCTGCGATTATTGCGCCTACGGCTGTTCTTATCGGCGATGTTACCGTTGACGAAGGCGTCAGTATCTGGCCGAATACGGTCGTTCGCGGTGATTTTGCGCCTATTTATATCGGTGCATATACGAACATACAGGATAATTCGACGGTTCACGCCGATCTGGATACGCCTTTATGTATTGAGTCCTATGTCCTTATCGGACACAACTCGATGATTCACGGCATACACATCGGCACCTGCACGCTCATCGGCATGAGTTCCTGCATTTCCGTGCAGACGGATATCGGTGCCGGCTGTATCGTCGGTGCCGGTTCGGTTTTGCCTCAAGGCAAACGTATTGCCGACAGGTCGCTCATTTTCGGCAGTCCCGCGCGTTTTGTCCGGGAACTTGACGATGCGGCTGTCGCACGGACGAAGCATGAGGTCATGCGGTATCATGATTTTGCCGTACAGTATCCCGGCTGGAAAGTATAAGATAACAGGCTGTAAATAAGGGCGGACGGAGGATTTACCCTCATAATCCGTCCTTTTCTGTGTTATAATAAAACCGTTATTCGTACCTGACGGAATTATTGAGAAATAGGAGATTGTATGAATAAACGGAGTATGCGTATTCTCGGTTTCAATGAAATTCGAGATATGCTCGTTTGCCTGGCGCCGTCACGGCTGTCCAGAGAATTGGCGGGAAAATTAAAGCCTTATAATGATGAAAAAGACCTTGTGCGGAGCCTGAATGATACGGAAGAAGCCGTTATCTGTTCGGAACGGGACGGCCCGGTGCCCCTGGGAGGGATTGCCGATGTGCGCCCGTACCTGGAAAAGGCGAAACGTGATATCGCCCTTGAGGGCGACGAATGCCTTGCCGTCTGGGAAAATATACGGCGTTACAGGGAAGTCAAAGAGTTCTTCGCGCCCAGGTACGGCGACTATCCGCAGTTGGCGGAGAAGGCTGCGGCTATCGGCGACTTTTCTTTCTTGGAACGTAAATTTACCTCCGTTTTCAATGAAGAACATCAAATTCGCGATAATGCATCGGCCGAACTTTTACGTCTCCGCGGCAGGATTACGGAGCTTGAGCGACAGACGAAACGATATATCAATAATATTCTGGCTAATAAAGAATATCAGAAATATTTCCAGGATACACTTGTTACGATTCGTAATAACCGCAGCGTTATTCCTGTTAAACAAGAATATAGGCACGCCTTTCCCGGCATTGTCCATGATATGTCTGCCAGCGGCGCGACCCTTTATGTGGAACCGCTTGCCATAGTTGAGGCCGATAACGACTTGCAGGCGGCACGGATCGGTGAAGCGAAAGAAATTGAACGTATCTTCCGGCGCCTTACGGCCCTTATCGCAGGAAACTATGAAGGCCTTATGGAAAGCACGCTTCTTGTCGGCGCCCTGGAATTCGCATTCACGAAAGCGCGCTTGGCTTTACAAATGAAGGCAACGCGGCCGCTTATTTCGCAGAACCGTATGATAAAACTCTACGATGCGCGCCATCCGCTCATTCCTGCGGATAAAGTTGTCTCCAACACGATTATTTTGGGCGGGGGGTATCGAATTCTCCTCATTACGGGCTCCAATACGGGAGGAAAGACCGTTTCCATGAAGACTCTCGGCCTTCTGGCGCTCATGCACCAGGCCGGCCTTTTTCTTCCCGTACGGGACGGGTCGGAATTACCCGTGTTCGGCAATATTTTTGCCGATATCGGTGACGAACAGGATATTGCCCAAAATCTCAGCACCTTCTCAAGTCATATGAAACAGCTTGTTTATATTATTAAGCATGCGGCGGCTGAAGACCTCGTCCTGGCGGACGAGATCGGTTCCGGCACGGATCCTGCCGAAGGCGGCGCCCTGGCAATTGCCGTTATGGAAGAGCTTTACCGCAAGGGCGTACTGGCTATGGTGACAACGCATTATAATGAGCTGAAGAATTATGCGTATAATACGGCAGGTATTGAAAACGGCCATGTTGAATTCGATACGAAAACGCTGCGGCCGACATATAAACTGCGTATCGGCTCGGCCGGCAGCAGTCACGCCTTCAGCATCAGCGAACGCCTCGGCATGCCGGCACCGGTTCTCGATAAAGCCCGTGAGTTGCGCAGCAGGGCACAGGACGTGGATATGGAGTCCGTTTTAACGAAACTTAACAACCAGGTAAAGCAAATGGACGAAGAACAGGCCCTGCTGGAAGAAAAGCTGGCGGCTGCAAAGCGTCATGAAGAGGACCTGCGCAGGGAAAAAGAAAAAATCGCTTCCAGGCGTCAGGATATTGTCGAAGCCGGGCGCCGCGAAGCGACGGAACTGAAACGTAACCTGCGCCTTGAAGCGGAACGGATTATTCGGGAGCTGAAACAACAGTCTGCAGAAGACTCCGCCCGGGAGAGAGCCAAGGCCATAGATAAAGCCCGTCGGGCCATTCAGCAGATATCCCTGCCCGATACGGCAGGTCCGAAACGCGATCCCGTCGATCCGAAGCGACTCAAAACAGGCCAGACGGTTTACATCAATTCGCTCGGCGGTCTCGGCACGGTGGAAGAAATAAAGGGCAGGCGGCTTACCGTTTCGGTGCGGGGAATGACCGTCCGCGTCGGTATTACCGATATCAGCGCGCCTTATTTGGAGGAAGTCAGGCAGGAAAAACAGGCCGAAAGGAGGGCGGCCGCCGCTTCGTCTTTCCGGCCCGTGCGGACGGGCCGCGTTGCCACGGAGCTTAACATTATCGGCAAGACAGGGAGTGAAGCTGTTCCTGAAGTTTCGCGTTTCCTCGATCAGGCACTGGCGGCAGGCTTCAGCCCCGTGCGTATTATTCACGGCAAAGGCAGCGGCGCCCTGCGCAGGCAGGTACATGACTATTTGGATACCTTGCCCTTTGTGCGGTCGTATCATCTGGAGGACGCGCAAAACGGCGGTGCCGGCGTGACCCTTGTAGTTTTCTGAAGCACTTTTGAGGAGAAAAGAATGGAAGCGTTAAAAAAACGTATTTTGCAAGACGGGCTGATCATAGATAACCGTATTTTAAAGATAGACAGTTTTCTCAATCATCAAATTGATGCGGCTCTCATTATGGATATGGGGCGTGAATTTGCCCGGCGGTTTAACGATATTCACATTGATCGTATTGTGACCATCGAAACCTCGGGCATAGCCGTCGCCTTGGCGACGGCTGTCGCTATGGGCGGTATCCCCCTTGTCTTTGCGCGCAAGAAAAAATCTCTCCTCCTGAAAGACGACATGTATACCGCCGAAATTTACTCGTATACGAAAGAAGAAGCTTATACGGCCGTCATAAGCAGGCACTATTTACCCGCAGGCGAACAGAGCCTTATCATTGATGATTTCCTCGCCAGCGGTGCGGCTGCCGCAGGTTTGGTGCAAATGATTGAAGACGCCGGTTCGACAGTAGCCGGCATAGGGATTGTCGTTGAAAAATCCTTCCAGCCGGGCAGGCGGGCCTTGGCAGGTAAAGGATACCGCGTCGAAGCGTTGGCACGGATTAAGGCGTTTGAGGACAACCGGCCCGTTTTTGCGGAATAAAAAGCGGAGGATATACCGAAAACGGTATATCCTCCGCTTTTTGGAGTACGCTTTTATTCGGGCTCCGGCCTGATGAGTTCTTTTCACGGCTGATGCGCCGGTTTGCCGTCAGGGCGGTATTAGCCGCGCGATTCGGTATATTATGAAAAGATTTTGCAGTCAGTTTATACTGTTATGTTGCGGAACACTTCGCCGATCGGTTCGTGCAGGACCAAATCGGCTGTGCCGTCCATATCCGTGGCGCCCTTGTTGATGAGGACCAGTTTACGGCCTTGGTAGTAATGAACCAGCCCCGCCGCCGGATAAACGACAAGGGAGGTACCGCCGATGATCAGCATGTCCGCTTCACGGATATAACGGACCGTCGCGGCGATGACCCCGTCATCGAGACTTTCCTCGTAGAGGACCACATCCGGTTTGATCGGCCCGCCGCAGACATCACAAACGGGAATACCGGCGGATGCCTTCATATAAGCGGCATCGAAAAACTTGCGGCACTGCTCGCAATAGTTGCGATGGACGCTGCCGTGCAGCTCCAGCACGTTTTTACTGCCTGCCTTCTGGTGCAGGCCGTCGATGTTTTGCGTGATCACGGCTTTCAGTTTGCCTGCCCTTTCCAGCTCGGCCAGTTTCAAATGGGCGGCATTGGGCGCCGCATCAAGACAAAGCATCTTGTCGCGGTAGAAGCGGTAGAATTCGTCTTTGTTATTAACATAAAAGGTATGGCTTAAAATCGTTTCGGGACGGAATTTGTATTTTTGATTGTACAGACCGTCAACGCTGCGAAAATCGGGTATACCGCTTTCCGTAGACACGCCGGCACCGCCGAAAAATACAATGTTATTCGATTCTTTGATCATCAGGGCAAAACGTTCGAGATCAGACATAAGACAGCCTCCTTCAGAGCATATACAATTCATTTAAAAGGTCGGTACGGCTTTTGGGTCTGACATTTTCGTTATGAACAACATGTCAGACCGCGCCGGCGTTCAACGGAGCTTTGCGGGAATCGGGGTTTTCAGGTGTGTTTTCTTTCACTATACCATTATTGCAGTCCCTTACCAAGTTAAATTTTTGTATACAAGGTGTAGAATTGCATAAATATTTATGGAAACAGGAGAAAAAATATTACTGTCTGTCGCTTCGGCAGAAAATTTTATAATGTAAGTCATCATTCGGGAAATATAAAATATTTTAAGATAATAAAATGAATAATTATTGACAAATGAATTTATAAATATTATGATTTCTATATGTGAAAACGAATTTTAATCAAAGGAGAGTACAGGTATGGCTGCACTTATTTTAAATGAACTCGACTATTGGGACAGTATTCTTTACTATCCGGTCCTCGTCATCGTTCTCGTCATTGCCGGCTTTTATTTCACCGGGCGTACAGGCTTCGTTCAGCTGCGCATGTTCGGCGAAAGTATTCGTGTCGTCATGGAAAAACCGCAGCAGGAGAAAGCCATTTCGTCCTTCCAGGCCCTTATGGTTTCTACGGCTTCCCGTGTGGGGACAGGCAATATCATCGGTATTTCCACGGCTATCTGTCTCGGCGGCCCCGGCAGTGTTTTTTGGATGTGGATCATGGCCCTCATCGGCGGCGCCAGCGCCTTCATTGAAAGCACGCTTGCTCAGATCTACAAACGCCGCGGCCATCACGGCGACAGCTACGGCGGTCCGGCCTATTACATCGAAACGGCTTTGCACAGCAGGTTTCTCGGTGCGGTTTTTGCGTTTTTCCTGATTTTGACGTATGCCGGGGGCTTCAATCTCCTCGCATCGTTCAATCTGCAATCGACTTTCGCCGTCTACGGTTTCTATGACAAAGCGACCACGCCCTGGCTCATCGGCGCCGTTTTGGCCGTCCTCGTAGGGTATTGCATTCTCGGCGGCGGTAAGCGCATTGTCCGTACAACTGCGTGGATCGTGCCGCTTATGGGCGCCATCTATATTTTAGCGGCCCTCTATATTGTTTTTACGCATCTCTCGTTTTTGCCGGCCGTATTCGCTATGATTTTTGCCGATGCTTTTGACTTCCGGGCCATTTTCGGCGGCATTGCCGGATCCTGCCTTATGTTAGGTGTAAAACGCGGACTCTACTCGAATGAAGCCGGTATCGGGTCCGCTCCCAACGCGGCGGCTACGGCCGATGTCAGCCATCCTGTCAAGCAGGGGCTCGTACAGATGCTTTCCGTTTTTATCGATACGCTTCTCGTATGTACGGCTACTGCCATGATGTGTCTCTGCTCGGGCGTGCCCATTACGAAGGAGGCGGCCGGAGCCGCCTACGTACAGCAGGCACTTACGGCGGATTTCGGCGCCTTCGGGCCGCTTCTCATCACGATTTGCATGGTTCTCTTTGCATTTTCCACGCTTATCGGCAATCTCTTCTATGTCGACAACTGCCTGACCTTCTTACACGGTTCCGTTCCCGGCAGAGGATTTATGACCTGCTACCGCATAACGGCGGTCCTTATCATCTTTGTCGGTGCCGGAATGTCCATGGCGGCAGCCTGGGATATTGCGGATATCTTTATGGCCTTCATGTGTTTTATCAATATCCCTGCCTGTGCCGTTTTGGGAAGTACGGCCGTAAAAGCGATGAAAGACTATGAAAAACAGAGGAAAGAAGGGAAAAATCCTGTCTTCCTGGCAAAGAATATCGGCCTTGACGATACGGGGCTTGAATACTGGAAATAAGGCAGTATTGTAAAACTCATATGTAAAGCGGCGCAGGAAGCGGTACCCCAAACGGTACCGCTTCTTTTGGCGTTTATGTTGACAGCCTTTCTTCCTTCGGATATATTCAAAGTAGCGAATTTGCGGAAAAAGCGCTTGGTTTAAGGAGAGGCTATGTCATATCTGTCTGAAATAGAAAGCCCGGCTGATCTGAAACGCCTGGCGCCGGCGGAGCTGCCGCGGCTTTGTGCGGAAATCAGAGATGTTCTTATACGGGCCGTAACGGAAAAAGGCGGCCACTTCGGCTCCAATTTAGGCGTTGTCGAACTGACTGTGGCTCTTCATTATGTCTTCCGGTCGCCTGACGATAAAATTGTCTTTGATGTATCGCACCAATGCTATACTCATAAACTTCTGACCGGCCGGAAGGCGAAATTTCTTGATCCCGTCCGCTGGCATGATTACACGGGCTATTCCAGCCCTGCTGAAAGCGAACACGACCATTTCCTCGTCGGCCATACGTCGACCGCCGTCGGCCTTGCTCTGGGTCTGGCCAAGGCGCGGACGGTCCGCGGCCTGTCGCATCATGTTATTGCTCTGGTCGGTGACGGCGCCTTATCCGGCGGCCCCGCCTTTGAAGGCCTGAATAATGCGGGCGAGGCGGACTGTCCGCTTATTATCGTCGTCAACGATAACGATATGTCCATTGCGGAAAATCATGGCGGTATTTATAGGAATTTAAAAGAACTGCGGGATACACGGGGAACAGCGGCGAATAATATTTTTCGCGCCTGCGGTCTTGACTACCTGTACGTTCATGACGGTCATGATACGGACGCCCTGATTGCCGCTTTCCGGACGGCAGGGGAGAAAGCAAAGCCCGTTGTCGTGCATGTGCGTACCCAGAAGGGAAACGGCTGTGCCGCGGCGGAGCGTGCGCCTGAAGAATGGCATCATATCAGTGCAAAAAGCGTCGTGAGGCCGCCTATGGCCGAGAGATATGACGGTATTACAAAGACGCTGCTTCTGGAGCGGGCCAAGAGAGATGAAAAACTTGTTGTCATCTGTCCTGCCGTGCCGCTCAATGTCGGGGCCGACTGTGAGTTTCGCCGCCTTCTCGGCGGCCGGTATATCGATGTCGGCATAGCCGAAGGCCATGCCCTGACTTTTGCGGCCGGCCTGGCCAAAGGCGGCGCCCGGCCCGTCGTCCTCGATTACGGCACCTTCTTGCAGCGGGCGTACGATCAGCTTATGTTCGATGTGGCCGTCAACGGCAATCCTGTCGTCATTCTCGACTTTGCGTCGAACGGCGGTATTTCCTCTAATGATGCGGCCCACGTTAACATGTATGATCTGGCGATGATGGCTACGGTGCCGGATCTTCTCGGCCTGGCGCCGGCGACGAAGGCCGATTACACGAATATGCTCACATGGGCGCTCACGCAGGCGAAGCGGCCCGTCGTCATCCGGGTACCGCAGCATGTCCGTGATTATGCGGCAGGCCCCGTTTTTGACGATACGAACCGGCGTTCTTTCGCCGTTGTTGAAGAAGGGAATACAGTCGCGCTTTTGGGACTGGGGAATTTCTATGACCTGGCCCGCCGCGTGCAGGCTGCTTTGGCTGAGCGGTACGGTATTGCGGCGACGCTCGTCAACCCTCGTGTTTTCACGGAGATCGATACAGCCTGTCTCGACAGGCTGGTGGGGGCGCATCGTCTTGTCGTCACTATGGAAGACGGCATCATCAGTTTCGGTGAGAAAGTAGCCGCTTATTACGGCGCCGTTCCCGTGACCGTGCTTACGTACGGCGCGAGCAGAGAATTTACCGACTATGTGCCTCTGGAGGAGCTTTATGAACGGTACGGGCTGACCGTCGAGCACATAGTCCGTGATATAGCCTTACAGCTGGGCCGTTAGGCAGGAGGAAGGCCGCGTATGTCCGAGAAAGCATACGTCTTGACAAAGGGGGTAAATGCTATTACAATACGGACATATACCGATATATACAAAACGATGAAAAAGACGGTCAGGGCGGACAACTCGCCAGCGAGTCGGTGACAGTGGAAGACCGGCAGGAAGAGTCCCTGACGGATCACTTTGGAGCTGCAGCCGCGAACCGGCTGCCGGTTAACCGCCGTTACGGGTCTTGAGCGGCTGCGTGTGCAGCCAATAGGGTGGTACCGCGGTGATTACATCTTCGTCCCTTAAGGGATGAAGATGTTATTTTTTTAAGGAGGAATTACAATGGATTATGGTAAAACCTTGCATCTCCCGGAAACAGAATTCCCGATGCGCGGTAATTTGCCGCAACGGGAACCGGATTTTTTAACATTTTGGCAGGAGCATGATATCTATCATAAGCGTCTCGAAAAGAGAAACGGCGCGCAGAAGTTTATTCTCCATGACGGGCCTCCTTATGCCAACGGTAAGCTGCATATCGGCCACGCCCTGAACAAAGTATTGAAGGATATTATTTTAAAGTATAAAACGCAGCAGGGCTTCTACACGAAATATGTTCCCGGCTGGGATACACACGGCCTGCCGATTGAACATGCCGTTATTAAGGATACCGGTCTTGATCGGCACGATATGTCCCCTCTTGATTTACGCAAACGGTGTCATGATTACGCTCTTGCGCGCGTAACGGAACAGAAAGCGGATTTTATCCGTTTCGGTGTGCTCGGGGATTGGGATCACCCCTACCTTACATTGCAGAAACATATTGAAGTGGCGCAGATCGGCGTTTTCGGCAAAATGGCCAAGAACGGCTATATCTACAAGGGCATGAAATCGGTCTATTGGTGTCCTCATTGTGAAACGGCGTTGGCGGAAGCGGAAATCGAATATAAGGAAATCAAGTCACATTCCATTTATGTGCGCTTCAAAGCGGCGGACCTGGGTAAACATGCGCCGGCAGGCTTTGACCTTGATCATGCGTATGCGCTTATCTGGACGACGACGCCTTGGACTATTCCGTCCAATATGGCTATTTGCGCCAACGAGGCGATCGAATATGTTTGGGTTAAAGTCGGAGATACCGCGGTGCTTATGGCCAAAGAGCTTGTCGGGCCGACGATGGAAGCGGCAAAGGTTGCGGCGTATGAAGTGCTACCCGGTGTTATGACGGGAAAGCAGATAGAAGGCCTTGTCTTTCTGCATCCGTTCTATCCGGAGCGCCGCGTTCCCGTTATCCTCGGCGACCACGTTACGCTTGAGGCCGGTACGGGCCTTGTCCATACGGCGCCCGATCACGGCGAAGAAGACTTTGAAGTCTGCAAAAAATATGCCGCCTGGGGTCTCGGCCCTATCGGTACGGTCGGGCCGGACGGCAGATACACAAAGGCCGTTCCCGGCTATGAAGGTAAGTTCGTTCTCGATGTGGACGTCGAAATGATCAAGGCTCTGGCCGCCTGCGGCGCCCTCTTTGCAAAAGGGTCCCTGCGGCATCAGTATGCCCATTGCTGGCGTTGTAAAAATCCCGTTATTTATCGCGCGACGGAACAGTGGTTTTCGTCTGTTGACGGCTATCGTCAAAAAGCGCTCGAAGCCATTGATAAGGTGCAGTGGATCCCCGCCTGGGGCCATGACCGCATTTACAATATGATTCACGACCGCGGCGACTGGTGCATTTCCCGCCAGCGTGTCTGGGGCGTACCCATCCCTATCTTCTACTGCCGCGAACACAATCACGCGGTCATTACGGATGAAACCGTTGCACACTTGCAGGAAATCTTCGCTAAAGAAGGTTCCGATGCATGGTGGGCTCGTACGGAAAAGGCGCTCCTGCCCGAAGGCTTTACATGCCCTGAATGCGGCTGCACGGAATTCCGTAAAGAATCGGATATTATGGACGTATGGTTTGACAGCGGGTGTACCCACCAGGGCGTTCTGAAGCATGACCCTGAATTGGACTATCCCTGCGAAATGTATCTTGAAGGCTCCGACCAGCATCGCGGCTGGTTCAATTCGTCCCTGCTCACGTCCGTGGCGATTAACGGCATCGCTCCGTACAAGGCCGTCTTGACACACGGTTTTACGGTAGACGGCGAAGGCCGCAAGATGAGTAAGTCCGTAGGCAATACGGTAGCTCCTCAGGAAATCATCGATCAATACGGCGCCGACGTTATGCGTTTGTGGGTATCGTCTGCCGATTATCAGGGCGACGTGCGCCTTTCACCGAAAATCCTGAAACAGCTGAGCGATGTGTATCGCAAGATACGCAATACCTTCCGGTTCCTTCTCGGCAATATCAATGATTTTAATCCCGAAACGGATGCTGTAGCATATGCGGATATGACGGAAATCGACAAATGGGCGTTGCTGCGGCTGGAGCAGGTTTTCGAAACGGTTACGGAAGCGTATGAAAACTACCAGTTCCACGTTATGTACCATACGATCCATAACTTCTGCACCGTCGATCTCAGCTCCATCTATCTCGATGTTACCAAGGATCGCGTATATACGGAAAAGGCCGGCTCCCTTGCCCGCCGCAGTGCGCAGACGGCCATGTATATCATCCTGGATACGCTCGTTAAGATCACGGCGCCTGTTTTGTCCTTTACGGCCGAAGAAGTATGGCAGTTCATGCCGGACGTAGCCGGTAAGGAAGAAAGCGTGCTCCTTACGGATTGGCCGCGGCAGCACAAAGAATATCTCGATGCCGCTCTGGCTGCACGCTGGAATGAATTTCTCTCCTATCGCTCCGACCTCACGCGTATCCTTGAAGGCGCCCGGAAAGACCGTAAGATCGGGCACTCTCTTGATGCCGCCGTTACCATTTACGCAACCGGTGAAGCGTACGATTTTCTCAAAAAATGGGAACCTTACCTGGCTACGCTGCTTATCGTCAGTGAGGTTGTTCTTGTTGAAGGCGCCGCGCCGGCAGCGGCTGCTGCCGGAGAAGAACATACGGACATGCAGGTTGTCGTAGAACCGTCACGGCACGGAAAATGCGAACGCTGCTGGACGCATGACAGGACGGTAGGTCAGGATGCGTCACACCCGACGCTTTGTAAACGTTGTGTCGATGCATTAAAATAACACGATCGTACCCGGTTTGAAAATAAAGAGGGCTGTAATACATGGAGAACGTTGTCTCAGTGTATTACAGCCCTTTACTGATTATGTGCCGCAGTATCAAATGAGTCCGCGGTTTTTTACATATTCTGCCGCGACGTCGTGAGCGCTGCGCCCGTTAACGCGTACGTCATAGTTCATTTGCTGCATTTCTTCTTCCGTAATATTGCCGGACAATTTATTCAGTACGTCTCTTAATTCCGGATGCGCCTCCAGGGTTTCTTCCCGTATGAGCGGCGCTCCCTGGTAAGGCGGGAAAAGATGCTTATCATCTTTTAAGACAACAAGATGATATTGAATCAGTTCGCTGTCTGTCGAATAGGCGTCCGTAATTTGGATAGCGCCGTTGCGGATGGCTTCATAGCGCAGGGCCGGTTCCATCGTTTTGACGTTGAGATGGAGGCCGTAGAGGCTTTGCAGTCCTCTGTTGCCGTCCCGGCGGTCCGCAAATTCCAGGGTGAATCCGGCTACGGCGCTGTTGCTGACACGGGTGAGATCCGAAATGGTGTGCAGTGAATGGGCTGCCGCGTATGTTTCGGAAACGGCTACGGCATATGTGTTTTCATAAGCCGTCGGTTCTAAATAAATCAGTCTGTCTTGGCTGTAAATTCCGTCACGGCCTTGTTCATAGACCGTGCGGGCATCTGTCGATGCGGGCGGTTTTTGCTGTAAGAGCGTTGTCGTTACCGTTCCCGTAAACTCCGGATACATATCTATATCGCCGCTTTTCAGGGCTTCATAGAGAAAGGTAGTTTTACCGAAATTCGGCTTTAATTCAACTTCCAGATTTGTATGGTGTTCAATCAGCTCTTTATACATATTGATGAGGATCTCCGGTTCGGGGCCGAGCTTTCCCGCAATGACGATCTTATCATGACGGACTGAAAAGGGCACGAACGAGGTGATCAGAATAAGAGCAAGCGTACCTAAGAAGCAGGCTATATGGCGCAATGACCGATGTTCCATGAAGCGGAGGATAAAATTAAATACTATTGCCAGAAACGCCGATGCAAGGGCGCCGATTAAAATGAGGGCGCTGTCGTTGCGATCGATGCCGAGAAGAATGAAAGTGCCCAGGCCGCCGGCGCCGATGAGGGCCGCCAAGGTAGCCGTGCCGATGATCATGACGGCGGCCGTACGTATGCCTGCGGTAATGACCGGCAGAGCCAACGGGATTTCATAGTTTTTCAGTTTTTCCGGGCGATTCATGCCGAGCGCTTCGCCTGCCTCCTGAAGGGACGGGTCGATTTCCTGAATGCCCGTGATCGTGTTTTGTAAAATCGGGAAGAGTGCATAGATGACGAGGGCCGTTAAGGCCGGCAGGGAACCGATGCCGAAAATCGGGATCATGAGACCTAGGACGGCCAGCGACGGCAGGGTCTGCATGATGCCCGTGATTTGTATCAATACTTCGGCAATTCCCTTCCTGCGGGCCACCAGGACACCGAGCGGCAAGGCGATGACGATGGCTATGAAAAGGGCGCTCAGTGATAACTGCAGATGCTGTATCAGGGCGGTATAAAAGTCATACTGCCGTTCGATGAAGGTTGTCGCTATACTATTCATGTAAATCACCGCCTAAGCTGAACAGTTGACGGACAAAATCGCTCTGCGGGTTTTCTTTAATCTCCGACGGTGTGCCGATGCGGATGATCCTGCCGTTTTCCATGATACAAAGGCGGGAACCCAAACAGAGGGCTTCCGCCATGTCGTGTGTGACGAAAACGATAGTCAGGCCGAATTCCCGGTGCAGATCTTTAATCAGCTCTTGCAGCTGCCTGCGTGATAACGGGTCAAGGGCGCTGAAGGGCTCGTCCATGAGCAGAACCTGCGGTTTGCCGATAAGGGAGCGAATAATGCCGACCCGCTGTTGCTGCCCGCCTGAAAGCTCGCGCGGATAGCGGTGCATATATTCCTGCGGCGGCAAGCCCAACTTGGTAAGCCACGCTCGGGTTTGTTCTACTGTTTCCGCTTTACTCAGCCCTTTCATCATCGGTACAAGGGCGATATTTTCGGCAACCGTCAGATTGGGAAAGAGGGCGATTTGCTGCAGTACATACCCCGTGTCGAGGCGGAGCGGGCGCAAGGGCAGGGTGCGGATAGCTTTACCGCCGCGCCGGATCGTTCCTTCCGTCGGTTCAATGAGACGGTTCAATAATTTCAATAAGGTCGTTTTGCCGCTGCCGCTGGACCCGACGAGAACGAAGAACTCGCCGTCTTCTATAGTTAAGGTTGCAGCGGTAAGGGAAACGGTTTCCCCGTAGGCTTTACCGACACTTTCCAATTCAAACATACCGGGTCTCCTGTTGTTTGCGATATGCTTCCGTAAGGACGGTGCGCAGGTCTTTGGCGGCCCTGCCCGTAATAAAACGGAAATCGGGCGTCGTTTGAGCCAAAAGGCCTCGTTCCGCCGCTTCATATAAGGAAGCCAGGACGATACCGAACCCTGCGGGCCGGTCATACTTGGCAGCGAATTCAGAGGTACTGGCGGGAGTAAAAAGAATCTCTTTACCGCCAGCTTCCGTTAAAACGGCCGCCAGCTCGCTCATCGTGTAGGTCCGTTCCTGTGTCAGTGTGTATACATTGTTCTGATAATACGGATCTTCGGCTACTTTGATGATGGCCTCCGCACTTTCGGCGCGGGAAATAAAAGACAGGGAGCCGTGCGGAACGGGATAGATGAGCCTGCCCGTTTCCTGCAGTTCCGGTAAATACGGGATGAGCGGGTCCGTATACATGGCATTTTTTATGACGGTGTAGGAAAGGCTGCTGCAGGCGAGGCGCCTGTTCGTATAGCCGAAAAACGGAGCCATATGAAAAGGATTATTATCCTGGTCGGCAAAGAAGCCGACGAAAATAAGATGTTTTACCCTTGCTTTTTCAGCCGCGACAATAACATTTTCCGTTTCCGGCACACGGACGATGCTGGGATGGGTAATACTGGGGATATAAATAAGTATGTCCGTATCGATAAAAGCCGATACCAGCGTTTCCGGCTGTAAATAATCGCCCTTCACAACATCCAGACCGGCAGCGGCGTATGCCGCCGCTTTGCTCGGCGTACGCACGGCCAGACGGATTTCTTCTTTCGGAAAATGGCGTAATGCTTCCTTAACGACATGTGTACCTAATTGGCCGGTAGCGGCAGTAACAGTAAGTTTCAATTCGAGCCGTCCTTTCTGCGTGACAAACAGTTCAGTTCTTCCGACAATTCGGCCGAAAAGACGGCCGTTGTCCGGAGAAGTATATCCTGCTGTCTTTCGGTCAGGCGGGAGAACGCCCTTTCTTCCGCCCTGTCCATCGGCTCAATGATGGAAGCGGCAAATGCTTTGCCGCCAGCTGTCAGGGTAATGAGCTTTTTGCGTTTATCCGTCTCGGAAACCGTGACGGATAAATATCCCTTTCGGGCGAACGATTTTATGGCGGCGTTAACAACCTGCTTTGTAGAGTACGTGTGGGCGGCAATCGTTTGTTGAGAAATCCCTTGAGGATTCCGGTAAATCCATAAAAGAATTAAGAGGGATTTTGACTGTAAGCCGCATTGACGGGCATAATTTTCATATAGAGAAAATTGTGTATCCCGCAGTCTTGCATATTCCCTGTTCCTCTCTTTTATTTTTCTTGTAATTGCCATACTGTGTCCCTCGCAAATAATGTCTAATATAGTAAAAATATTTTACTTTCTAAAAGTATATCCGACCGGCGTCCCGTTGTCAAACAAATACCGAAAAGAAGAACAAAAAAAGGCGAACAGAATGTTCGCCCTTAGGAGTGCTGTCGGAAAATTACCCTTCTTTAATGCAATCGTTGAGGTCCGCAATCAGCGCGTCCACATCGATGCCGTGAGCGCCGGCGCCTTCGCCGATCGTTTCGAAGTGGGATGCCATGCAGCCTACGCAGCCCAAACCGTAGTCCTGGAAGATTTCGATAATCTGCGGGTATTTCTGTACCGCCTCAATAATGTTTGTGTCTCTGGTAATGGACATACTAATGCCTCCCTGTTATTTTATACTAAGTAAGTAATCTTTCATTCGGCTTTCATTATATCACACTTTATTTGTATTGCCAGTGGCAAATACAACATATAATGCCGTTTTCCGAAACGGTGGGGCGTATATCTGCGGTTCCGTCCGTACACTGCCGGACAGATTTTACGGAGCGGTTACAACGGGAAGACTCAAAGGAAATCTTCTGTTTCCGGCGTTTTACGGCTTGACATACCTCGGCATGCCCTTAAAAATCGGCCGGAGTGCACGAGCGATTTACAAGAAGATATCACCTTATAGTTACAGTGTTTATCGGTTCCGTTGGGGACTGTCGGGGTTCCGAACCTTTACAACATAAAGATCATAAGAAAAATACGGGGCCTTCTCGAAAGAGAAGGTCTTTACGTGTATTAGGAACATATGAACGGATACTTGCCTGATAATTATAAGTCAGTGTATAATGACAGTGAAATTATGCGCTGTCACCGAAGAGTCCGCCCCGTTGTGATAGAGAGGCTATTTGTTCAAACTTTAGATGAAGAGGGGGCTTATGAAAGATGGAAAAACTAATCTGCCGCGCAACTCTCTATTTGGAGCACACAAGAATGCGGGTACTCGGAGACAGTAATTAATTACCTAAACCCCGAGAGGGGACGGAAACGTCCTCCAGTTCAGACCGTTTCATAATTTCTTCTTCTGCAATTAATTACCTAAACCCCGAGAGGGGACGGAAACTTAGGCTCTTCTCTTCTCGTTGCTAATCCCATGTCAAAATTAATTACCTAAACCCCGAGAGGGGACGGAAACTCGGAAAACTTGATCATTCTTACAATAGAAACAAAGAACAATTAATTACCTAAACCCCGAGAGGGGACGGAAACTCGGGGAAAATCACTTACATTCCTCCACAATAAAAGCAAAATTAATTACCTAAACCCCGAGAGGGGACGGAAACAATTGTAAGTTTCTTTGTTACCCTTTTACTATCGAGATCAATTAATTACCTAAACCCCGAGAGGGGACGGAAACACCCCAAGTACCTCGGATGGTTCGTTTTCGGGATGAAAATTAATTACCTAAACCCCGAGAGGGGACGGAAACCAACATAATAGAGCGCTTTGCAGCTTCATCACTCACAAAATTAATTACCTAAACCCCGAGAGGGGACGGAAACTAGCCCTGTTCGGCAACTTGATTATAATAACGAGATATCCAAATTAATTACCTAAACCCCGAGAGGGGACGGAAACTATCCTGGAGATACTTTCAATCTTAATGCGACGGTATTAATTAATTACCTAAACCCCGAGAGGGGACGGAAACGTGGTTCCGGCGCATCTACGCCTACGCCTGTAAAATTAATTACCTAAACCCCGAGAGGGGACGGAAACTGTTAAATGTAAGAGTGACGAAGCAATTTGCCTTGTAGCCAATTAATTACCTAAACCCCGAGAGGGGACGGAAACTGTAGAAATGCGACCACTACCGACGTCTGAAACAGCCAGTAATTAATTACCTAAACCCCGAGAGGGGACGGAAACAGCCGAGCTTGTGTTGTAGCTTCCGCTCTATCGTTTTACAATTAATTACCTAAACCCCGAGAGGGGACGGAAACTCTTCCTCCTTAGCTTTTAAATAATTCCTAAAATTTTGCAAATTAATTACCTAAACCCCGAGAGGGGACGGAAACAGGCAGATATTGAACAGTTCGCCCGCTTTTTTAATTAATTAATTACCTAAACCCCGAGAGGGGACGGAAACTCTTCAGAAAATAATTCTCCGCAACAAATACAATGGTAAAATTAATTACCTAAACCCCGAGAGGGGACGGAAACAGAAACTTCGTGTGTCATAGAACCGGAGCCATCTCAATTAATTACCTAAACCCCGAGAGGGGACGGAAACTGTTATATACTGCAATTATACACATAGCAATACCTCCTTAATTAATTACCTAAACCCCGAGAGGGGACGGAAACACTTAGATACATATGAATCATTCTCATAAATTACACCTGCAATTAATTACCTAAACCCCGAGAGGGGACGGAAACTCCGACCAATTACATCAAGTATAAATTGGTCGGACTATTTAATTAATTACCTAAACCCCGAGAGGGGACGGAAACGGTTGGGAAGCTCAACGATTACGCTGTATGCTCGCCGCAAAATTAATTACCTAAACCCCGAGAGGGGACGGAAACGCTACTGTAACCGGTGGCATTACAATTCCCGAATCGCCTGTAATTAATTACCTAAACCCCGAGAGGGGACGGAAACGAAAATAAAGTACCTTCATATTGTTCTATCCAAAATTGCATAATTAATTACCTAAACCCCGAGAGGGGACGGAAACCCTGTGGGGCCTCGAGGTGTATCACTTAAGATATTTGACAATTAATTACCTAAACCCCGAGAGGGGACGGAAACCAAACTCGCCAACACGATACAACTTAAAATCACCAATTAATTACCTAAACCCCGAGAGGGGACGGAAACTTTATAATCGAACAAGATTCCTCCGTCTTCCGGAGAAATTAATTACCTAAACCCCGAGAGGGGACGGAAACAATTCTCACATAATAAATTTTCGTCCAATTCATCTTCAAAAATTAATTACCTAAACCCCGAGAGGGGACGGAAACGACATACTCTATGATAACGGTGTACTCTTTACCTTCCGAGCAATTAATTACCTAAACCCCGAGAGGGGACGGAAACGCTGGGTTCGTGAGGGTAATACATTTACATCTCCTTCAATTAATTACCTAAACCCCGAGAGGGGACGGAAACTAGGCAAAAAAATATCTGTTTCCTTCATCTTGTAAAGCTTAATTAATTACCTAAACCCCGAGAGGGGACGGAAACTCAGGTAAATTACCCCGAACACTTCGGACGGCTCATTTTAATTAATTACCTAAACCCCGAGAGGGGACGGAAACCTGTTAATTTTGAATACTCGGATGGTTCGCACTGCAATAGGTAAATTAATTACCTAAACCCCGAGAGGGGACGGAAACATCATAGAAAAATTAAATCGGATTGCCGCGGAAACGGCGGAATTAATTACCTAAACCCCGAGAGGGGACGGAAACGCGGCTTTGAATTTTTCTTTCAACTCCGGGACGTATTTTAATTAATTACCTAAACCCCGAGAGGGGACGGAAACCAAATGGGCGGAATCTCTTATCGTAGCAGAATTAAATAATTAATTACCTAAACCCCGAGAGGGGACGGAAACTTTTACAGTCTTACTGATAGAAACATGTCCATCAAATTAATTACCTAAACCCCGAGAGGGAACGGAAACTTTCAAATAACAATCCACATAAAATTGCGGCTGATTTTGAATTAATTACCTAAACCCCGAGAGGGGACGAATCCTTAAAATTTTTTCGATTGTCTTTTTCGATATACTTGGCTAATTTATTATTTACCTAATTTTTTTTCATTTCCGGCAGCTTTGTTATCCGAAAGAAGGGGATTCTATGCAGGAAAAAAATCCTATGAGACGGATGTGGAGGCTTGCCGAGGCGGAGCACGGGCGGCTGCGCCTTGCGATTGTGCTTGCGGCGCTCGGTGTACTCGCGGGTATGCTTCCCTACTTCGTCGTGGCGAAGCTTGTCACGACCCTGCTTTCCCGCACAGCGGCGGGGCCGCGCTTTTATATTTTCATGTGCTTCGCGGCATTTGCAGGCTATACGCTGCGCAGTCTTTTCTATGCATCGGCGCTTGCCGTGTCCCACCGTGCGGCATTTGCTGTACTGCGCAGTATCCGTACACAAGTGTTCGAGAAACTGCCGAAGCTGCCGCTCGGTGTTGTCATTGATACGCCAAGCGGCACCATGAAGTATACAATCGTCGATCAGGTTGAAGGTATGGAACATACGATTGCACATCTGTGGCCGGAAATGACGGCCAATACGCTCGGACCGCTGTGTATCTTTATTTATCTGTTCCTCCTCGATTGGCGTATGGCTCTGCTTGCGCTTGTTTCCATTCCTGTCGGCCTGTTTTTTATGGCGTTTGTTATGCGGGATTATGAGGAAAAATATGCGGGCGCCGTGGCGGCAACCGATGAAATGAATGCCGCCATTGTCGAATATATCGGCGGCATTGAGGTCATCAAGACGTTTAATCAGGGCGTAAGGTCTTATGAAAAATTTGCGGCGAAGGTACTTGCAAATGCATCCTACTATTATCACTGGATGCTGCATTGCCAGCTGCCGATGTCCATCTCCCAGGTAATTGCGCCTACAACGCTCATCACGATTTTGCCCGTAGGATGGATACTCTATCGGAACGGCAGTCTGCCTATGGACGTCTTCATTCAGGCAATTATCCTCTCCCTCGGGATCGCCGGCCCGTTGCTTAATTCGCTCACTTTCGTTGACTCTCTGGCAAAGGTGGGCACGACCGTCGGCGCCGTGGACGCTTTTTTGTGCGCCAAGGAGCAACAGCATGCAGCCGAGCCGGTACCTGTTCACACGACGGATATCAGTGTGGAAAATGTATCCTTTGCTTACGACGGGAAAACCGACGTATTGACTGATGTAAATCTGAAAATCCGCGCGGGCACGTTGAATGCCTTTGTTGGGGAGAGCGGCAGCGGGAAGTCCACACTCGCACGTCTGATTGCCGGATACTGGGATGTTCGGAACGGTACGATCCGCATCGGCGGATATGATGTGAAAGATATCCCTCTTTCTCAGCTTTATGATATGGTTTCTTTTGTTGCACAGGATACCTATCTTTTCGACGAGACTGTCCGTGAAAATATCCGGCTCGGTAAGCCGGGTGTCTCCGACGAGGAAGTCGAGCGTGTTGCGAAACAGGCAGGCTGCGACGATTTTATCCGTCGCCTTCAAGGCGGCTACGATACGGTTGTCGGCAGCGGCGGAAGCCGTCTCTCGGGCGGCGAGCGCCAACGTATCGCCATCGCGCGTGCCATGTTGAAAGATGCGCCTATCGTGGTTCTTGACGAGGCAACGGCCTATATCGACCCGGAAAACGAGGCCGTTATTCAACGTGCCGTTTCGCGGCTGACCGAAGGAAAGACCGTGATTGTCATTGCACACCGGCTCTCGACGATTGTTGACGCGGACAATATTTTTCTCCTCAAGGGCGGTACGGTCGCAGCATGCGGCACGCATGCGCAGCTCCTTGCCGGGAATGCGGATTACCTCGCCATGTGGCGGGCGCACATCGGTGTAAAGGACGGTGAAACGACATGATTGACGCCTTGCGTAATATATGGGCATTTGCCGGGACGGAGCGGAAGAATCTCAATCGATCCGTTCTTCTCGGTGTTCTCTATGCCGTATTTCATGCCCTGCAAATAGCGGCCATCTATGTCGTCCTCAAAGGACTGGTTGAAAATACGGACGGGCTTGAGGTCGCGGAACAGGTACTCATTATTCTTGCGGTCAGTATTGCAGGCAGAGCTGTCGTCGAATATGTTTCGCAATTACAGCGTGTACACGCGGGCTACTTTATGGCGGCAAATAAGCGCATTGCCATCGGCGATCGCCTGAAACACGTACCGATGGGGTATCTTAATGACACGAGCCTCGGCCGCATTACGGGGATTGCGACAACCGTGCTCGGTGATGTGGAAGCTACGGCGTCCATGGTGCTTGTCCTGACATTGACCGGATTTTTGAACACACTTATCCTTATACCGATGCTGCTCATCTTTGAGTGGCATATCGGCATGATCTTTATGGCAGGCATCGCGGTCTATCTGTTCATTACAACCGTTATGGAGCAAAAATCCCGTCGGCTTTCGCCCAAACGTCAGCGCGCACAGGCTGACCTCGTCGCAGCCGTACTCGAACAGCTGCAGGGGATGCCGGTTATCAAGGCGTTCCATCTCACCGGCAGGAGTGACGGGCGGATGTATGCGGCACTGGCCGAGAGTGAGCGGGCCAATCTTGCCATGGAGCGGCTCTTTACGCCCTATGTCATCGCGCAGGAAGTGACACTGCGCCTGTTCAGCATCCTTATTATTGCCGCGTCCTTATATGCTTATCTGAACGGGACAATGATACTGCCGGATACGCTCATGTGCATTGTGTTTTCCTTTATCGCTTATACGCAGCTGGAATCTGCGGGAAGTGCACTCGCGCTGCTGCGCGTGGTCTGCGTTTCCATCGACGAGGCGAATGAAATAGATGCGGTGCCGCAGCTTGATGAAGACGGACAGGATATTTTTCCCGCAAATCATGATATTGTATTTGATCACGTGACATTTTCTTACGGTACCAACCCTGTTCTGCGTGATATCTCCGTACGGATTCCGCAGCGCAGCCTGACTGCAATCGTCGGCCCGAGCGGTTCCGGAAAGACCACCATGTGCCATCTGATTGCACGTTTTTGGGATGTTGATGCCGGTACGATCTCCATCGGCGGGCGGGATATCAGGGAGTATACCCTTGCATCACTGATGAGTATGATCAGCATTGTCTTCCAACGCGTCTATCTTTTCAGGGATACAATTGAGAACAATATACGTTTCGGCCGTCCGACGGCTTCGCATGCGGAAGTAATTGAAGCGGCGCGGAAAGCTGCCTGCCATGACTTCATCATGCAGCTGCCGGACGGTTACAATACGGTTGTCGGCGAAGGCGGTGCAACCCTCTCGGGCGGAGAAAAACAGCGTATTTCGATTGCCCGTGCCATCCTTAAAGATGCGCCGATCATCATCTTCGACGAAGCGACGGCAAATGTCGATCCCGAAAACGAGGATCGCTTGCAGCAGGCAATGGAAGCGCTGACGAAGGACAAGACCGTTATCATGATCGCGCATCGCTTGAATACCGTTCGAAACGCTGCCCGGATTCTTGTTGTGGCGGACGGAGAAATCGTCCAGCGCGGGACACACGAAGAATTGCTTTGTGAAACAGGCATTTATGCGGATTTTATTGCGGCGCGCAAGCGAGCGGTCGGCTGGAAAATTACTTCATCAGTGTAAATATCATAATGTTCCGATACTTTGAATGGTTTAAATACGTAGCTCATTGTTAGAAAACAAATACTTTATAAGATGTAGCTTCTTGTAATCTGTGTAAGTGAATCCTTTGTTAAAAGGGCCTTCCCAAATGTATCTGAGAAGGTCCTTTTGATATATTTTCGCAACTAATTTATGTATTAATGTTTTTCTTATTATGATTAAGTGCTATAATATCTATAAAATCGTTATATATGACATCGAACGCACAAAAAATACCATTCATCCTGTTAAATATATAAAGGAGGAGTTGTTGTGAGTCATGTATATATTACGGAAGATGGTGCGAAAGTTTTTAAAAAGGGAGGACGCTTCTTAGTTAGCCGCAATACAGAAGTCCTTTTTGAAATTCCGGAGGAGACACTGGAAAGCCTTGTGTTGATCGGTAGAGTGAATATGTCACCTGCAGTTACGGAGCATTTATTATATAAAGGGATTCCGGTTACTTGGTTATCTAAAACGGGCCGATTTTTTGGACGCTTAGAATCTACAAATCACTGTAATGCGATTAAACAGGCTAAACAGGTATTGTTGCAAGGAACTGAAACGGCTTTGCGACTGGGAAGAGTAATTATAGAGGCGAAGATTCACAATCAACAGGTATTGTTGCGGCGCTATAATAGGGAAGTCGGCTCAAAAGAGGTACAGGAAGCGGCGGAGCAGCTTTCAAGGTTAAAGAAAAAAGCCTCTGAAGCTCCTGACCGCTATACCTTGATGGGAAATGAAGGGCTGGCAGCGAGGATTTACTTTAGGGTATTAAGTCGTCTGGTGCCGCAATACTTTCTGTTTTTCGGACGAACAAAACAGCCGCCGTTAGATCCGTTTAACGCGATTATTAGCTTCGGATATACCTTGTTATTTTATGAAGTGTATACGGCGTTAACGAATGTCGGACTTCACCCGTATTTCGGTTTTTTACATGCCTTAAAGCAGCACCACCCGGCATTAGCTTCCGACTTAATGGAAGAGTGGCGTCCCGCGCTTATTGACAGTCTGGCTATGTCTCTGGTCAACCATCATCAATTATTGCCTGAGCATTTTGAGCGTGAAGAAGCAGCAGTATACTTAAACCGAGAAGGACGATTTATTTTTTTAACAGCTTATGAAAAGCGCCTTCGTTCGACGAATAAATATCTGGACAGAGAACAATCTTTCAGACAATCTATTGTTTTTCAAGCGGAGTCTTTTTCACGTGTTTTGATGGAAGATAATATGGAACTGTATACTCCTGTGCGATTGAGGTGAGTCACAGATGACCTATTATATGGAGAACTATGACAATCGGCGATATGTTATTTTAATTATTTATGATATTGTTGATAATAAACGGCGATTGAATATGGTTCGATGTTTGGAAAAGTATGGAATTCGTGTACAAAAATCGGCGTTTGAAGTCTATATATCTAAGAAAAAATATGAACGTCTGGAAATTGAAGCTGCCGGGATTATTGATAAAGCAACAGATTCATTACGAATATATTTTCTGTATAATCGTACGGCTGTGCGCACTTGGGGAATCGGTTGTTGTAAAGAAGAGGATGTCATTATTTTATAGGCTGGATAGAAATTAATAATGGAGATGAAGTGTATGGAAGAATTGGAAATAATAATTCAAAAGGCTGCCTTACTGCATGATATTGGCAAAGTTTGCTTACGAGCCGATCTGGGCTTAGGCAATCACTCTAAGGCAGGTGTAGAATTTTTAAAACCTTATTTTGCAAAACGGGGAGATGCGGTTTTGCGAGCTGTCGGGCACCATCACTCTGGTGATATAAAGTCTGTTCATGACGATAACGACATTTCGTATATCGTTTATGAAGCAGATAATTTAGCTGCCGGTACAGATCGACGTGATGTGAAAAATGATACTAAGGGGTTTGACCGCGTTGCTAATTTAGAATCGGTCTTCAATGTTTTCGGAGATACTGATAAGACGAAGACTGCCTACTATTTACGCGGCCTCATGAAGGAAAAGGGCATGCTATATCCGCGAAATAAAGAAAATATACAGGCACCGGCAAGTTTATATAAAGAAATCGTCGCGGATATAAAAGATAATTTTGACAGGCGCAGTCCTGCCGATATGGAAGTGAACGAACTTCTGCAAATTTTGGAAGCGACAATGACCTATATTCCGTCCAGTACGGCCGTGAACCAACCGGCAGATATTTCTCTTTACGACCACATGAAGCTTACCGCTGCTTTTGCAGGAGCCATGTATCGTTGGTTTAAAGCTGAAGGTATTGTAGATTATAAGAAATATTGTTTGGAAAGTAAGCAGAAGGAAATCAGAGAGCAGGAGATGTATCTACTTGTTTCCGGAGATATATCGGGGATTCAGAACTTTATTTATACTATTCCTTCCAAAGGAGCTCTCAAGAGTCTGCGTGGACGCTCTTTTTATCTGGAGATATTGACGGAGCATGTTGTTGATGAACTGTTGGAAAGAATCGGTCTTAGCAGAGCTAACCTTTTATATACGGGAGGCGGACATTTTTACTTATTGCTTCCCAATACGGAAGACCTTATAAATCACTTGAAAACGTTTGAAAATTTATTAAATGAATGGTTTTTACATCATTTCGGAAATCGCTTATACATCGCCTTAGGCTGGAGTGAGTTTTCGGCACATGAGATTGCTGCCACCGGTCCGGGAATCGGAGAGGTCTACAGACGTGTCGGTAAGGCCCTTTCGGAACGAAAATTGCGACGCTATTCAAAAGAACAACTGACGGCCATGTTTGATTGGAACAGTGAATTGAATTCTGTAGGCGACGGGACTCGGGAATGCAGCGTTTGCCATACTTCTTCCAACTCCGAATTATTGCGACCGTATGTATTGGGAGATGACGGTGCGTTAGCTTGTAACTCTTGCAATGCCTTGGCTCAGTTGGGGCAAGAAGTTTTAAATAAGGACGTTTTTATTATTACGGACGCAACGGAAGCGGGTATAGAGCTTCCCGGATTCGGAGAGAAGCGGTACTTAGAGGCAGTGACTCCTGCAGAGGCGGAACGGCGCGACGACCTTGTTCGAATATATGTAAAGAATGAGGTTTGGACCGGTGAAAAAATGGCGACTCGCCTATGGGTAGGCGATTATAGTGTAAGAAAAGAAGACGGAACGGGTTGCCTGGAATTTTCCGAGCTCGCCGAATTGAGTGGTGGCGGGAAAGACAATACGGGAATTGAACGCATCGGTGTTTTGAGAGCTGATGTTGATAATTTGGGAGCTGCTTTTGTTGCCGGTATTTCCCGAGATTTTGTGACTGTAACGAGAACTGCCGTATTATCGCACCAACTGTCTGTATTTTTTAAACGATATATTAATGAAATTTGTGAGGGAAAAGTTAACGGTATTAACGAAAAAGAATATACGCAGTTCAGCTTGTTTAATCGAGAAAAAAATAAAAAAAGAAATGTTCATATCGTCTATTCCGGTGGGGACGATATATTTATTGTCGGTGCTTGGGATGATTTAATTGAGTTGGCCGTAGATATCAGGCGGACTTTTCGGCGCTTTACGAATGATAAATTGACTTTTTCGGCAGGCATCGGCCTATTTAAGAGTGCGTTTCCCGTTTCTCAAATGGCGAGGATTGCGGGGGATTTGGAAAGTCATTCGAAAAAGAATGAAGGAAAAGACAGTATAACCTTATTTGGTGCCGCTGCAGATGACGGACCGTACAGTCGCCCCGTCGCTTATAAATGGGATGTTTTTACAGAAAATGTTTGCGGTCAAAAACTGGAGTTTCTACAAAGATGTTTTTATTTTGATGAAAAGAAGCCGGAAGAGTATAAGTTATTCATCGGTAAGGGGGGCTTGTACCGGCTTATGCAATTGATGGCCGATTGTGAGGCAAAATGCATTAATATTGCCCGTATTGCCTACACATTGGGGCGAATGGAACCGAAGGACCACCGAAAGATGACGGCCTATAAGGAAGTACGGGAAAATATTTATAAATGGAGCTTGAATGAAAGTGATCGCAGCGCATTGATAACAGCTATTCAACTGTTGGTATATTCATTACGAGCATAATAATTGAGGTGAACAGAGTGGAAGATGTAGTGGAAAGAGCTGAAAAAGTTATGAAAGCATTAAAAAATGAAAGTGACGGTCGAAACAGCCAACATCAAGGCGGTGCGAACCATCCTGTAAAGATGATTACAGTCAGTCAGATTCGCAAATTTTTGACGGCTGTGAATTCTTTGACGGATAAGGTGGAACGTTACAAAGTAAAACATCTTAAGGGGGGAGAGCCAATGCTTGAATTATCGACCGATTTGGCAGCAGAAGTTAAGTATTTAAAAGTAAAGCTGGCCTATCAATGTGGACGACATAAGGAGGTTGCTAACTTTGAAAGGGAAGCCGGTTTATTGAAGGAAATAAGCGGTATCGGTAAGGATTTCAATAAGTACATGAGCTTTGCCAGATATGTAGAGGCTTTGGTAGCATACCATAAATATTATGGAGGTAAAGATTAATGAGTGAACAGGGTGTATTGCGTGGAAAATTAATCATAACGGGAACATTAAAATTATTGACGGGCCTTCATATTGGAGCGGCCAAGGACTTTGCTCCCATAGGGGCCGTGGACAGCCCGTTTGTCCGGGATCCGTTGACTAAAGAACCGGTTATTCCCGGCAGCTCCTTGAAAGGTAAATTGCGTACTTTGCTTGCCAAGGCGGAAGCGACGGGATATGTGCTAAATAAAATAGATGATGATTCGGATTTGCTTAAACGACTCTTTGGAAGTGCAGGGAAAGACAGTGCCAGGCCGTCAAGATTGCAGTTTTATGATTTAAAAATGGCTGAAGAGAGTGTTGAGAAGTTTAATTCTCTCGATTTGGATACCTATATTGGCGAGATTAAATTTGAAAATACGATCAGTCGATTAACGGCTGTGGCTAATCCGAGACAAATTGAGAGAGTCCCGGCAGGAGTGATGTTTGATTTTAAGCTCGTGTATAACATCGAGAAAGAAGATGAACTTAAAGAGGACATACAGCAGCTCGGAACGGCATTGCAATTATTGTCAGATGATTATTTGGGGGGACACGGGTCACGCGGATACGGTAAGGTAGCCTTTGAGAATCTTACGGTTCAGGATAAGTTTGTTAAAAATAAGGAAGCCGTTGATTGTAGTGAGTGTGAAAATTGGTTAAAGGGATGTAGATAATGATGATATCATATCTGTATCAATTAAAATTCGATACACCTGTTCATTTCGGGATGGTTGAAGCAGGTGGCGGGCTGGAATCGATTGCGTATACATACGGATCAGACCGCTTGTTCAGCAGTTTATGTTGTGAGTTAGCCGAAGGCGGCGAAGATAAGGATATTTTACACTTGGTTGAAGCGGCAACTGCGGGAAAGTTGATATTCTCTGATTTATTGCCCTTTGCTGAAGTGGACGGAGATTGCCGATTGTATGTTCCTAAGCCGGTTTTGCCTGTAGAACGTCGCGAAGAGGATAAAAAATGGTCCTATACAGAGGCTTGCTGTGCATCGGTTGCAAAGAAAATGAATAAAAAGTTGGAATTTATTCGTGTGTCTGAAGTAGATGACTATATACGGGCATTAAAGACAGGACAAGCCTTTACGGGCGGATTTGATTTCGGTACAAACTGGTTGGCGGAACAGGTTAACTGCCGAGGTGACAAGCCTCTGCCTTATTATGTGGGGACGTTTGTATTTGCCGAAAACGCAGGGCTTTACGGAATCATTCAGGGTGAAGAAAAGACGGTGCAACGGAGCTTGGATATACTTGAGCAGTTAGGCCTTAGCGGTATTGGCGGTAAAAGAAGCAGTGGATACGGAAAATTCCATTTCCATGATGATCCTTTTATACTGGACGAAGATCCGCCGTATGATGATGCCGTAGAATTGGGAAAAAGAATAGATAATAAAAATGCACAGTGGCATATGAATATGTCTCTCCTTATTCCCGATACAAGTGAAATAGACGATATTCAGAAAGGCTTTTATTCATTAAAAAAGAGAAGCGGTTTTGTATCGTCTTTGAGTTCCGGATATACGCGTAAACGTCATGATATATACGGTATTGTGTCAGGTTCGTGTTTTAAAAATCGTCCTGCCGGTAAAATAGCTTCTATGAAAAATGATAAGGGGCATGAAGTTTATCGAAATGGAAAGGCCTTGTATCTGGGGGTGAATGCATGACAGTACGACAAAGAATAACTAAGAATTTCGAAATAGAGTGTTTGTCACCTGTTCATGTAGGAAGTGGCGACAAATTGACAGCGGCAGAATATATTTTTGATGAAAAGGCCCGTCAAGTTTATTTTGTTGACCAGGCTCGATGGATACAGTTTTTATACAGGAAAAAGCTTACTGATGAATTCTCGCGATATATTGAACAGACTGCCGGATTATTGGAGAGGAAGGGTTCTTTTCGAGGGCAACTATTATGGGAGTGGCTTACGCAAAAAGGTATCAGGCCTGATGAAATTCGTAATCTTGCCGGTACAATCGGTCATGTCCATACAAATAACCCGTTAATAGACCGGCGTTCGGTTAATGATATTGCCAGAAATGTTACGGATGCTTTCGGATCCGTGTATGTTCCCGGCAGCTCTATAAAGGGGGCTTTTCGCACGGGTATTCTTAGTGACATTGTGTTCAAACATAAGGGGACGTATTCAGATCAGTGGCGGTGTGTTGAACGCATTATATTTAATGCAAGAACACGAAGAGATATGAAGGAATTGAGTGATATAGAAGACAAAGACAAACTGGAAGAAATTGTATTCCGTAGATTGGATTTACGAGATGAACACGGAAAATCTTGTGGCGGGGCAGTTAATGATGTATTACGCGGATTAATTGTAAGCGATGCGACCTGTGTAGAACCTGTGCGTAATACGGTTATTGTACAAAAACTCGAAGGTTCTTTGGTTAAGACAGAAGGTATGAATCCTTGTAGACTGCCTCTGTTTCGTGAATGTATTCCTGCAGGAACTCGGTTGCGTTTTTCTGTTACTGCCGATTTGAGTATGCTGAAAGAAATCGGTATAGAGAGTATTGATGAAGTTTTTTCGGCAACGCGTAAATATATTGAAAGAAACTTGAAATTTCAAGAACTTGCTTTTACACGTGTTTTCGGAAAACAGTTTTTTGCAGCACAATCTTTTAATGAAGCCGGACAGGCAGATTTATTCCTCGGTGGCGGAACAGGTTTTCAGTATAAAACTATTTTGTACGACTTGGCACCTGATGGGGAAAAGGGGCGTGCCGTTATTACGAAGTATTTAGATGTGGTTTTTCCTAAGCATAAACACAAAATTAAGGACAAGGATATATCGCCGCGCACTGTCAAACTGACCAATCAAGGACAGGGATATCAGTTAATGGGCCTTTGCCGGGTAAAAGAGGCTTAGGTATGTTACACTTGTTGGAATATGAAGTGTCGGCATCAACGGAAATTCGACTGCATCCCTCCATGGGATCTGTAATTCACGGCGCCCTTATGGAAAAGTTGGGCGAAGAGTGGGGCAATGTATTGCATGAAATGGCGGTGCGGCCCTTTCAGCAATATTTGTTTTTTGACAGAAAGCGAAAAATATTCATATGGCGTATGGGTGTTATAGACGACGGTCTGTTTGAAGCCTTGTCGGAAATACTACAGTCTCGAAAACTATATATAAAAAAACATGAGTGTGACCTGTGCTTGAGCGGCCCCACAGTTCTTGATGAAACCACCTTTGATAAATTGGCTGCACAGGCATTTACGACTGAACGCTTACCTTACGGATGTAGGTTGACATTACATACGCCGACAACCTGTAAACACGACGGATCTTATGATGTATTTCCCGACCTTAGTCGAATTTTTTACGGACTTAATAATAAATGGAATGCCTTTTCGGAAGATCTTCGTTTAGAACAAGAGGGGTTGGAAACTATTTTAGGGAATGCTTGTAAAATAGGTAAGTATGAATTACGGTCAGCCTTGTTTTCATTGGAGGGGGCTCGAGTGGGCGGATATGAAGGTATGATGCAGCTGTACTTCCGAGGAAATGAGATGACGAGAAGAATCATGATGTTGCTGTTGATGTGGGCGTCATTCACCGGTATCGGCATAAAAACAGCCTTAGGCATGGGCGGCTGTTCATGTGAATTCTTGTATAAGGAGTAGGATGTTATGCAGTACTTATTTACACCGGTTGGAAATACAGATCCGGTTCGAGACTATCACGATGGGGGCATGCTACACATCTTAAGACATTATAAAATAGATAAGGTATTTATATTTTTAACGGCAGATATGGAGGAGAAAGAGCAACAGTGGAAGTGTTATTCTCTCGGCGTGAAGAAAGTGGCCCCGCAGTGTGAGATTGAATTTATTAAAAGCGGTATAACGGAACCGCAGAATTATGAAAAATTGCTTTATTTACAAGAAAAGTTTGACGAATTATTTGGTAAATTTCCGAATGTTAAGTGGGTTTTAAATATTAGCTCGGGTACGCCGCAGATGAAAACAATAATGTCTTTTTTATCTGTTGATTATCCGTCGTGTACTGCTGTACAAGTTTCGAATCCTCATGTTGATAGAGATAAGGTTGCGGAGCATTGCGAAAAAGAAGAATATGTCCAAATGCTGGAGTGTAATGAAGATGATAATCCGAATAGTCGCAAGCGGTGTACGGAGCCACCTTTGTTAATGGTTAGAAGGCATGGAATTAGACTTCAAATAGAGTCTTTGGTTCGTAACTATGAGTACGGAGGGGCACTGCAACTTGTAGAACAAAATAGAAGACTGTTTTCTGATACCACTGAAAAATTATTGCGACACAGTGTATGTCGGACTATGTTGAATTGGCGCGAGGCGAATAAAATTATTTCTGAATATAAAGGGAAAATACTTATGCAGAGTCCCGGTGACTTTTCGGAGTACTTTCAATTAATGGAATTGCGTCAACGCAAAGGCCAGCTGTCTGAGTTTATTGTTAAATTGTCCCCTGTCTTAATGGGGCTGGGATTTAAATATTTAAAATGTATAAAAGACTTCGATTTAGCACAATGTGGCCGGGAGCGGATTAAAAGCGGTGATCGCGTATTTAGATGGGATTGCAATAAGGCGAGACGTTATAAGCCTGCATTGCAGAACTACTTAGATAAAGAATTTCGTGATGGAATGAAAGATGGGCCTTTATATTTTCAAACTATTGTATTAATTTGCCAATATTACAAAGAAACAACTTTAAAATCTGATACTCTTCATAATGAAGTAACGACCGCTTTTAGTAAATTGAGAACTGTAGAAGAAACGACGCGAAACCCGATAGCACATAATATTTGCAATATGACTGAAGAGCGATTAGAGGCTGATACGAAAAAACAGTTATTAGAGCCGCTGAATTCTGCAGGGATCTTGAGGGTTTTGTATAAGGTGTATAAGGATATTTATAAAAAGAATATGGTATGGACATATGATAGCTTGAATAATTGTATTATTGAAAGTTTGCAAAGTTTCCCGATTTAGTAGAGAGTTGTATACGTTATAAAAAATGATTTATCAGGTCGGGAAGATATACTTACTTAAACCCGCAATACAGGAAAGGACGCATGCTCATGCATACGTCCTTTCCTCCTCTTTCTATTTAAATCCCCATACCCTACTTCCGTATTTCCGCCGTATCGAGGAGAGTGCCGTCCGGGAGGAAACATTGGAAGGTAATTGAATTTTCCGTGGCTTCCATGGTCATATAGTTGTCCGTTTCCGGCTGCGGCGGTACGTACACGTCAAGAGCGTGCCTTTTCCACAGGCTCGGGTAACGGACGTCGCCGGCGACGCCCGTGAGGAGGTAGAGCGTTCCCGTTTCGTCGCGCCGGAAGTTTTTGATGCGGCCGCGGTTGCGGTATGTATGCAGATGCCCCGAAAGGACAATATCCACGCCGTAGCGGTCAAAGAGGGGCATAAAAATTTTCCCTTCTTCCGAAAAGCCTTCTTCCCGCGTTTCAGGCCGCGTTTCCGGGTTGAATCCGTACTGGAGCACGTCTTTGTGCATGAGGACGATCTTCCATTTCTTTTCCGTCTTTTCCAGATCTTTTTTAACCCATGCGACTTCGTCTTTCAGAAGGTCGGGTTCAAAATCCTTCAGTTCCGTAAACTGCGTATCCAAAACGGTGAAGTGAATATCGCCGTAGTCGAAGGAATAGAATTGATCGGGGTATTCGGGCAAGCCGTTTTTCGGCAGGTCAAAGAGGGTCGTGTAGGAAACGGGCAAGTGCATCTGCCAGTTCAGATCATACATTTCGTGATTGCCGTCCAGCGGGACGAGGGGAATCTGCCGGATCATATCCTCGCAGCCTTCGAACCAGGCGTTCCACTGATAACCGGACTGGCCGTTGTCGACGAGATCGCCGATGTTGATAAAGAATTGCGCATCCTTGTTGCGTTCCCATGCGGGCATGGCCGTATTTTTCCAGACGCCGTAATCGGCAGACTGGGAATCGGGAAAAATGAGGGCTTTAAAGTTGCTGCCCGCCGCGGTTTTCAGAGGGAACCATTCGCTCCGCCTGTCCGTGTAGCCGACGCGGTATTCGTAGGAACCGCCGGGTGTTAAGCCGGTTATGGCGGCGCTGTGGATGTATGTCACCGTGCCGTCATCGTTGAGCTCCGTGTCGGCTGCGGGGATTGTAAGCGTATCTTCCGCTCCTGCCGCACGATATTCGACGGCCGCTCCTTTTTCAGCGTATGCGGACTGCCACATGATCGTGCGTGATGTGCTGCTGTCCGCCGTGATGATTTGGCGGATATTGGCGGCGTCGACGGCACTTGTCAGGTTATAGTGCGCCGCCGTCGCTTTGGTTGTTTTTACGGCCTGTCCGACGAGGGATTTTGTGCCGGGAATGAATTCATATACGCCGCAGGCGGCGGCGATAACGGCCGCGCCTGCTGCTTTTAAAAAATGCCTGCGGGTTAATTGTTTCAAATGGATTCCTCTCTCCATAAAATGACATTATGAAATACTTGTATCATATGACACGATGTCAGTCCTGTCAACCTTTCTCGCTTTCTGCTTGACAGTAAGTTTTAAAGCGGCTAAAATCATATCATACAGATACTATCCGTGAACGGGTGTAAGTACTTGTAATATTGCGGTTTCAGCGAGTCGGAGACGGTGAGAGTCCGGCCGAAGCGGTTATGACGAATGGACCCGGGAGATGCGGCCCGAAAAAAGTAGGCGTCGCCGGCATCCGCCGTTATCGGAGAATACAGGCTACTGTATGAGACGGGCTTTCAGCCAATTCGGGTGGTACCGCGGAACTTTTCCTTTCGTCCCTGTTGCAGGGATGAAAGGTTTTTTTATGATTTTTCAGGAGGCAAACCGGTATGGCAACTATTTTTTCAGGCATTCAGCCGAGCGGTAATCTTACATTAGGGAATTATTTGGGCGCATTGCGCAACTTCACGAAGGTGCAGGACGGCAACGAATGCTATTACTGCATCGTCAATCAGCATGCCATTACGGTGCCGCAGGAGCCGAAGCTCCTGCACGAACGGACGCGGCAGTTGGCGGCTATTTATTTGGCAGCCGGCCTGGATCCGGATAAATCGACCCTTTTTGTGCAGTCGGAAGTACCGGAACACGTGCAGCTCGGCTGGATTATGACGACCATGTCCTATGTGGGCGAGTTGGAACGAATGACGCAGTATAAAGACAAGGCGGCGAAACAGGGCGATTCCGTTCCGGCGGGCCTTCTGACCTATCCGCCTCTCATGGCTGCGGACATTCTCTTATATCAGACCGACCTCGTGCCTGTCGGCGACGATCAGAAGCAGCATTTGGAAATTACCCGCGATCTGGCACAGCGGTTTAACCGTGTTTACGGCGAAGATATTTTCACCGTTCCCGAAATCCTTCTCGGTACGGACGGCACGCGTGTCATGAGTCTTCAGGAACCGACGAAAAAGATGAGCAAGTCTGATGATAATCAGACTGCGACGGTCTATCTGCTCGATACACCGAAGGATATTGAAAAGAAAATTAAACGTGCCCAGACGGACAGTGATAACGCCGTTCGGTATGATGCGGCCGCAAAGCCGGGCATTTCCAACCTCATGGACATATATGCCGCCGTAACGGAGAAGCGCCATGAGGATATTGAACGGGAATTTGCCGGGCAAGGCTACGGCAGCTTCAAAAAAGCTGTTGCTGAAGCCGTTATTTCCGTATTGGAGCCGATTCAGCAACGGTATGAAGAATTGATCGGCGCGCCCGAACTGGATGATATTCTTACAAAGGGCGCCGAAAAGGCGCATGCCGAAGCGGGTAAAACGTACGAAAAAGTTATTCGCGCCATGGGCCTGTATCGTTGAGGAGTCTGATTATGAGTCATTTTTTTGCCATGCTCAGCCGCATGAAATACATTCGCAGATGGGGGCTCATGCGCAACACGCAGGAAGAAAATATTCAGGAGCATACCTTACAGACGGCCATGATTGCCTACCATCTCTGCGTCCTCCGCAACGTCCGCTTCGGTGGTACGGTCGATCCGCAGCGGGCGGCGGTCCTTGCCATGTACCATGATGTGACGGAAATATTTACGGGCGATATGCCGACGCCGGTTAAGTATTTTACGCCCCTTATGAGAGAAACGTACGGCCGGGCGGAACGCCTCGCCGGTGAACGTCTTGTCGCCTCCCTGCCGGAGGATCTGCAGTCCGCCTATGCGCCGCTCATCCTGGCCGGTGAAGATGATCCCGTCTGGCCTTTCGTCAAAGCGGCCGACACGCTCAGCGCCTACCTGAAATGCCTCCAGGAAAAACATGCCGGCAATACGGAGTTCGATAAAGCCTACGGGACCATCGGGAAAAAACTTCGTGATCTGCACATGCCCGAAGTGGATGTCTTTATGGAGGAGTATGCGCCGGCTTTCCTTTTATCACTGGATGAAATGGATTTCTGACAATATTGTGTATAAACGGGAATCGACCCGGTTATAGGGAATAGTGTATAATATAGAAAAAAAGGGAGTCGTATTTATACAACTCCCTTGCTTTTATATACGCCTGATGACGAAAATGAGGTGAACTATGAACAGGATATGGAAGGCAGGTATAGCGGCGGTCCTCCTGTACGCCGTTGTCTTTTTCTGTGCCGCCCTGCCGGTTAACGCGGCCGATACGGTGCGCGTTGTCCGCATTTCCGGTGAAATCGACGCCGCCGGGACCGCCCTTGTGCGGCGCAGCCTGCAGGCGGCCGAAGATGCCGGCAATACGGCCTTTATAGTCGAAATCAATACGCTCGGCGGTGAAGTGGACAGCGCCTTAAAGATTCGTGATATGTTACAACAGACGAATATACCTACCATTGCCTATGTTACGTCCCGGGCCTGGTCGGCGGGGGCGCTCATCGCGCTGTCGTGCCGCCACCTTGTCATGGCGCCGGGCAGCAGCATCGGCGCGGCCGAGCCGATACCGGCAACGGAGAAAAATATAGCCGCTTTAAAGGCGGAATTCAGTGCCGCGGCGACGGCAACGGGAAAGAACCCGCGTCTTGCCGAAGCGATGGTCGATAAGACGATGGGCTATTACGGCTATGCCGATGAGGGACAGATCCTGGCCCTCTCCGATGTACAGGCGAAGACGGTCAATCTTTCCGACGGTACGGCCGCTTCGGAAGAAGCGGTTCTCGGCCTCTACAGCCTCGGCGATGCGGTTATCGTCAGCGATGAATTGGAAGCGCGCGATATGTTTATGGGGATCCTGCAGAGCCGGGTCGTTCGCATTCTCTTGGTGGCGCTCATCTTCAGCGCTCTCGTCGTTGAAATCAAGATGGGCGGCATCGGCGCCGGTCTCGGCGTGGCTGTCCTCATGGGCCTTCTGCTCCTTGGCGGCGGCGACGAATCGTGGCTTGATTCGCTGAAGCTTTTAGCTCTCTTTGTCCTCGGGGCCGTCTTCATCGGTATCGAACTGGTTACTCCGGCAGTGGGCGTTTTCGGGCTGGCCGGAGTGGTCATGGTCTTCGGCAGTCTCTTTTTTATGCTGGGCGCCGATGTGCAGGCCGTCTATATTCTTGCGGGCGGCATCGCCGTTGCGGCCGTCCTTTTCGCCGTCCTCGGCAAACGCCTGCCGAAGAGCCGGTTTCTTGCCGGAGTCACCTTGAAGGACAGGTCGACGCGGGAACGGGGATATTCGTCGCAGGAAGACAAGTCGGAGTATGTGGGCCGGCGGGGCAGGACGATTACGATTCTCCGTCCGTCCGGTACGGTCCGTATCGGCAGGGAAAGGGTCGACGCCGTTTCGCATGGCGATTTTATTGACAAAGACACGGACATCCGTGTGGTTCAGGTGGAAGGTACACGGGTTATCGTTGAGCCCGTTATCAAAGAATAAAACTCCGGGAGGTTGAAAGTATGGTAAGTTTAGTAATAGTACCGGTCGTCTTTATTATTGCGGCCATCGTGATCGTTTCTCTGTTCCTGCATTTTGTGCCCGTCGGACTCTGGATTTCCGCCAGGGCGGCAGGCGTAAATGTCGGTATTTTTAATCTCATCGGCATGCGGCTTCGCCGTGTTGTCCCGTCGAAGATCATTTTGCCTCTGGTCAAAGCCAATAAGGCGGGTTTGGACGTCAATGCCAACCAGCTGGAAGCGCATTATCTTGCCGGCGGCGACGTTGACCGCGTTGTCGACGCTCTCATTGCGGCGCACCGCGCGACGATGTCCCTCACCTTTGAGCGGGCCGCCGCCATCGATCTTGCCGGCCGCGACGTTCTTGAAGCCGTGCAGATGAGCGTCAACCCCAAGGTAATTGAAACGCCCTTTATTTCCGCTGTCGCGCAGAACGGCATTGAATTGAAGGTGCGTGCCCGCGTTACCGTGCGGGCCAATATTGACCGCCTCGTCGGCGGCGCCGGGGAGGCGACGGTTATCGCCCGCGTCGGTGAAGGGATTGTCACGAGTGTCGGCTCTGCCGGCGACCATTCGCAGGTGCTGGAAAATCCTGATGAAATTTCCAAGACGGTCCTGAACAAAGGCCTTGACGCGGGTACGGCCTTTGAAATTCTCTCCATCGATATTGCCGATGTCGACGTAGGCCGTAACATCGGCGCCCGTCTTCAGACGGATCAGGCCGAAGCGGACAAGCGCATCGCCCAGGCCAAGGCGGAAGAACGCCGTGCCATGGCGGTGGCCAAGGAACAGGAAATGCATGCGTACACGCAGGAGATGCAGGCGAAGGTTGTCGAAGCGCAGGCGGAAGTTCCTCTGGCTATGGCCCAGGCTTTCCGCGACGGCAATCTGGGGGTTATGGATTACTACAACATGAGCAATATCCAGGCCGATACGAAAATGCGCAAAGCCGTTGCGGCAGCAGGCATGCCGGATGCCGTCGGCATTGAAGATAATGAAGTGAAGCCGACGGATGCGGATGACAAGTAGGTGCCTTTATGGAAAAAGTTATACCTATACTGATCATACTGGCCATATCCGTATTCAGCGAGGTCTCCCGTAAACGGCGGAATTATCGGAACAGGCGGCCGCAACCTCGCCGTGATGAGTATCCGGTGATGCCCGGCGGGCAGGGCCGGAACGGGACGGGTGAAAATTCATATGATAAAGTGCCGCTCGGCCGGATCGAAGTGCAGCCCCAGATGGAACGGGAGATCCCCGATGCGCCGCCTGTGCAGCAGGCAACGCCTGTTGCTCCTGCCGGATACGCCGCCCGGCCGGGCGTACCGGCTAAGGGCCGGGCCGGGCTTACGCTGCGGCAGCGCCGTTTACAGGCAGGCCTCATCTGGTCCGAACTGTGGCAGCCGCCGTTGGCGTATAGAAAGAGAAGACGGTAGATGATAACGGAAACAAGTATAAAAATCGGGCATATACCGTGCCTCGCCGTCACGCCGTCCGATACGGTAAAGGCCGTCATACTCTTTTATCACGGCTGGTCGTCGTCAAAAGAAGCTCAGTCTTTGCGGGCGCGTATCCTGGCAGCCTGCGGTTATGCCGTCATTGTCCCCGACGCGCTTCGGCACGGAGAGCGGGGCTATGCCGATTATACTGATGAGTTGTCGTACGCTCTTTTTTGGGAAGCCGTCCTCACAAGCCTTGCCGAAGCGTCGCAGCTCGCGGCATACGCTCAAACGAAGTGGCCCGGTGTTAAACGGTTTGCAGCCGGACACTCCATGGGCGGCATCACGGCGCTCGGCGTCGTCACGGCGGAGGAAGATATTGCCGGCGCCGTGTCTATGAACGGTTCCGGCTGGTGGAACGAGTCGGACCGCCGTTTCCGGGCGGCGTGGAAAATCTCGTGGCGGCCCTTTTTTGCAGAAATGATCGGATGCATTAATCGTGCCGACCCGTATAACCGGCCCGAAGCGCTGCGCCGCAAATCCGTCCTTTTATTGAACGGCGGCACCGATGATGTCGTCGACAATGCGGCCCAGGCCATGTATGCCGACCGCCTGAGCTCCGAACACATTGATGCGGAGCATATCGTTTACGACGGGTTGGGGCACTTTGTCACCACCAACATGATGGGCGACGCCGTCGCGTGGTTGGACCGGCACATATGAAAAAAGCTGTATTTCCATGTTCCTTCACATGGAAATACAGCTTTATATTTTGTTATAGATCCGTCGCTGCCGCGAAATCCAGCCCCTTATCGGTGGCATAGTAGGTTGCGGGCTTTTCCCCTTTTTCTATATAGCCGTTTTCGAGCATTTCGCGCAGGAGCGCTTCGTCTGCGGCAGCCGGTGCAAACATCTCTGCCGCCGTGTCTTCTTCCCGCTCTACTGCGGCAATGGCCGCCGCCATGATTTCTCCTTTCGCCGGCGCCTTGCCGACAGCGTAGATGCGCGGCAGGGCCGTAGGGTAATCTTTACGGGAAAGAAGAAAGAATTGTCCCAGTGCGACAGCCTGGCTGAGTTCGTTTTCCGCCTCCGTTTCAAAGCCCGCTTCCGTACAGATGCCGGCTAGGGAATTCGAATTGAAATCATAAAGCTCCTTTGCCGTTTCCAGGAGATCCACATAACGGAGGGATTCGGGATGAATGCCGTAAACGGCCAGGGAATGAAGGATACAGCCGATGACGTACGGCGCGTTATGAGCGACGATAATCGTGTCTTCAAAGACTCTGTTCATACCGGCCTGCCAATATTCACCGAAAGTATCGGCCTTGGCCAGTACCTGCCACGAAACGTCCGGATCCGTTACGCAGGTGAGATCGTTTTCGGGCGGTTGGATATAGAAATAGTTGCGGTCCGTAATTTCGCCTTTTTCGAATTCGGCATAGCCGATTTTATAGACGGAATAGGGCTGCTTTGTTGCCTGTGACAGAGAAACGGCGACAAATCGTGCGGGGAAGCGGTGCGTATAGCCCTTTATGTCGACGGGGTAACAAATATAGCCGTTTCGCGGCTGCACGTCGTATTTATGCAGGTTTTCGACGTGCATATGTTTCCGCCCGGATAAGGAGTTATCCCGTTTTTCCTGCCGCGCTTTTTTTTTGATTGTCGTATAAAGAGAATACAGGACGGCCAGGACGAAAATTGCCGTTAAAACGGCGCCGCCCGTATGCAGTAATGAGTCCATGAGGTTACAGCCCTTTCCCGGAAGTGTTGGGTAATGCCCGTATAATACAGACGTTAATTTATTATAACAAACTTACGGTGGATTGCACTATGAATTTTAGTATGACAACCTGTAATTTTATCGTATAATATACATAAGGATACAAAGAAAACGAAAAGAGCAACTTTATTTATATAGGAGGCGATAGTTTTGAGTCGCAAAGAAAAAGAAGCCCGTCCTTTGCGTGCCGCCATACTGACAGTCAGCAACAGCCGCACCTATTCGGACGATACGAACGGACTGATGATTCAATCGATCCTGACGAAAGCGGGTCATCAGGTGGTGGACTATGCCATTGTCAAGGATGACGGTGAGGCTATTTTAAATCATATTCATGAGTGGGTCTGCAGTGTCGATATGGTCGTCACGAGCGGCGGTACGGGCCTGGCACGGCGTGATGTGACGCTGGAAACGCTGGAGCCTCTCTTTGACAAGGTAATCCCCGAATTTAACGGTATGCTCACCTTTTTCGCCTATCGCCGTGCCTGCGGTATTGAAGCTCTCGCTTATCGCGGCGCTGCCGGCATTATCCGTCAATGTCCCGTGTTTTGCTTGCCCGGACAGACCGGTGTTATCAAGGTCGGTATGGAGCAGTTGATCATCCCCGAAGTCCATCATATTAAAGCGGAAATGAGTAAATCCTGATGGCAACGAAGCGGCAGGACAGTGAAAAGCTCATGTCGGCGCTTACGAAAGTGTACGGCATGGCGGATAACTTTATCGTCTATAAGGAAGGCGGACGGCCTGATGAGGCGGCCATATACTACCGGCTTTTAAAGAGCGCCGTCGAAGAAACGCAGGCCGTGTTAGAACGGCTTGAACGGGCCGAGCGGGGCGACAATATCATACCGTTCAGGCGAAAATAAAAAGGACCTGTCATGGCCGCATTGTCATGACAGGTTTTTTATGCCCGGTCGTCCCCTCTTCCCGTCTGTGATATAATAAATGCGTTACACAAAGGAGGGGCCCCATGGCAGGACGGATAATTCTCGTTACAGGCGGCGCGCGCAGCGGTAAAAGTGATTTTGCCGAATCGCTGGCGGCGTCTCTGGACGGACAAAAAGCCTATATAGCGACGGCCGAAGTAACGGATGAAGAAATGGCCCGCCGCGTCAGTGATCATAAGAAACGGCGTCCGGCGGACTGGATAACCGCCGAAGTGCCGCGGCATCTGTCCGACGTGCTACCGCAGCTGTTTATAAAGGCGGATGTGATACTTATTGATTGCCTTACCGTCTATGTGGCTACACTGCTGTATGATTACAGAGAGTGCCTGCCCCGGGACATTGAAGACAGGGCCGGAGAAGAGATGCGCGAAATCCTGCGCCTGCTGAGACAGTCCGGCAAGAGCGTCATTCTAGTGACGAACGAAGTGGGCAGCGGCATCGTGCCGCCGGACGCCGTAAGCCGCCTTTTCCGTGATGTGGCCGGACGGGTCAACAGGCTTGCGGCGGCCGAGGCCGATGAAGTGTATCTTTCCGTTTCCGGCCTTGCCGTGGAAATAAAGAGTCGCGCCGTGACGAAAGGAGAGTAGGTCATGAAGTCCTTTCTTACAGCATTGCAGTTCCTGACGCGGATTCATTTAACCGAACAGCGCGTTTGGACAGATGAAGATTTCGGCGGGGCCGTGGTGTATTTCCCCCTTGTCGGATTGCTTATCGGCGTCATTTTAGCGTGTATAAACGGCGCCTTCGGTCTCTTTTTTTCACCCCTTTTCACTGCGGTGCTGACGGTTGCCGTCTGGTTCTTTATTACCGGCGGCCTGCATGCGGACGGGTATATAGATACGGCGGACGGCCTGTTTTCCGGGCGCGGCCGCGAGCGGATGCTGGAAATCATGAAGGACAGCCGCGTCGGTGCAAACGGTGTGATTGCCTTTTTCTTTTTGGCGGCCTTGAAGATCGTGTCGCTGGCGGAACTTTTGCAGCCCTGGCCGCTGCTCATCGCCGTTCCCGCGGCGGCTCGCTTCGCCGCCCTGGTCAGTATTTTCAAATTCCCCTACGCGCACAGCGAGGGATTGGGCAGGGCGTATGCGGCGCACGGCCCGTCCCGTGTACTGGTGAAGGGATGCGTCGCGGCCCTCGTGCCGTCGGTGCTCGTCGGCATCTTTTACGTGCCGGTGCTCGTCGGCGCCGTTATGATCACCGTACTGGCGGATTCATATATTACGGCCCGCCTCGGCGGCGTCACGGGCGATACATACGGAGCCGTCATTGAATTTACGGAAATGCTGCTCCTCGTCGGAGCGGTTTTTGCGGCGAAACTGATGACGGTATACATAAACGGAGGATAGAATGATCAAGTTATATCTTGCCCGTCACGGCGAAACGGACGGGAATGCGCAGCAATGGTACCAGGGCTCGACGGATGTCCCCCTGAACGGGCGCGGCCGTGTGCAGGCCGGATATTTGAGCGAATTTTTGAAGAACGTGCATTTTGACGGGTTTTACAGCAGCGACCTCGCGCGCGCCAGAGAAACGGCTGAAATCGTGGCGGCGCCTCATCGGGTCCCCGTCACGACGTATAAAGAATTGCAGGAAATCAACTTCGGCGCCTGGGAAGGGCATACGTACAATGAAATCGTTGCCAACTGGCCAGGTGAAATCGAGGCTTTCTACGCCTCCGAAGGGAAAATGCGCGCCCGCGGCGGCGAGTCCTTTGCGGAAGTGGAAGAGCGGGCGACGAAGAAAGTACGTGAAATTCTGGCGGACCACAAAGACGGGGACACCGTATTCATCGCTTCCCACGGGGCGACGATCCGCTGTCTCCTGTTCGGCCTTTTAGGCTTGCAGTTGACGCGGGTCTGGTGTTTTCAGCAGTTCAATACGGCGTTTAATATTATCGAGTATTACGGCGAGAAGAACGTCATGACCGTCATGAACTCGACGCGCCATCTCGAAGGGACGGAAGGCCATCAGGGACAGTGGTCCTCCATGACAAGCCTTTAAGGAGGGAAGCGGCCTGATGATACGCCTTGATAAGCTGCTCGGACACAGCGGGTACGGTACGCGCAGAGAGATAAAAAGCCTTTGCAGGCGCGGCGATGTGACCGTTAACGGCATTGTCGTCAAGGACGGCGCTTATAAGGTGGATACGGCGAAGGACTGCGTTGCCGTCGGCTGTGAAGCGGTAGCGTATGAAGAATTTTACTATCTCATGCTCCATAAGCCGGCCGGTGTCGTCTCGGCTGCGGTGGACAGCCGTTTTGAGACGGTCCTCGGGCTGCTGCCGCCACGTTACGGCGCGGCGCGGGTCTTTCCTGTCGGGCGGCTTGATAAGGACACGACAGGACTCCTGCTCATGACCAACGACGGCACGTGGGCGCACAATGTCATTTCGCCGAAGAAGAACGTCCCGAAAGCGTATTTCGCCGAAGTGGACGGTACCGTCCCGCCTGATGCGGCGGCCCGCTTTGCAGCGGGCATCGTTTTGCCGGACGGCTGCCGCTGCCTGCCCGCGGCGATGCGGCAAACGGGAGACCGTTCGCTGCGCATCGTCGTCCGTGAAGGGAAATTTCATCAGATAAAGCGCATGTGCAAAGCCGTCGGCCTTACGGTAACGGCCCTGCACCGTCATTCGATCGGCGCGTTGGTCCTTGATGAAACTCTCGCTCCCGGGGAGTTCCGCGAGCTGACGGCAACAGAGAGGGACCTGCCGCTCATATCCGAGTGAAAACCTGTTCAAAGGGGTTTTAATATGGTATTATTGACGTTAGTTGAATAAAAAACAGGTGATACAATGACAAAGGAACGAATAGAGGCGCTGCGCGGTTTTCTCAAAAATCGCGCCTTGGCTTCCGCCGTTTTGCTGCAGCCTGAGAACCTCCGTTATTTCAGCGGCTTTACGGGCGGTGAAGGGGTGCTTGTCGTCACACCGGACCGGGTCGTCCTGTGGACGGACCTGCGCTATACGGAACAGGCGGCGCAGGAATGCGGCCATACGGTTCAGGTTGTGAACCACGCGGGACACCCGGCCGCCGCCGCGGCGGCGACATTGGCAGAAGATGATGTCGGTGCTGCCGCCTATGAAGCCGATTATATGCCCCACACTTTTTTTGAAAGGCTGGCCGAAACGGGAGAGTGCTGTTTTGAAGGTGTTTCTCTCCAGGGAATACGTGCCGTTAAGGAACCGTATGAAGTGGAGGCGACGCGTAAAGCCGGACGTATTGCCGCCGCGGCCTTTGCGGATCTCCTGGCGTACATAAAGCCGGGCATGACGGAGCGGGAACTGGCGGCGCGGCTGGAAAGCAACATGCTTCTTGCCGGGTCGGAAGAAAAGGCGTTCGACACGATTGTGGCCTCGGGCAGACGCTCGGCCATGCCGCATGGCACGGCGACGGACAAGGCCATCGCGGCGGGCGAGTTTATCACCTTTGATTTCGGCGCGGTCTGTGACGGCTATCATTCGGACATGACGCGTACCGTCGTGGTCGGCAGGGCCGATGACGAACAAAAGCGGTTTTATAACCTCGTGCTTGAAGGGCAGCGGCTCGGCATCGACGCGGTTAGGGCCGGCGCGGTTTGCAGCGAAGTGGACGGCGTCGTGCGCAGATTCTTTGAAAAGCACGAAAAAGCGCAATATTTTACGCACGCCCTGGGACACGGCACGGGATTGGAGATCCATGAACAGCCCGTCTTATCGCCGCGTTCGCAGAGCGTATTGAAGAAAAATATGATAGTCACGGTAGAACCGGGGCTGTACATAGAAGGCAAGTACGGGGTCCGCATTGAAGACTCCCTTGTCGTGACGGCGGAAGGCTGTGAGATCTTGACCGAAGCATCGAAAGAATTGACGGAGTTGGTATAGGAGGAGATTGGGTATGATTACAAGTAATGATTTCAGACCGGGCGTGACGATCGAAATTGACGGTCAGGTTTGGCAGGTAGTGGAGTTCCAGCATGTAAAGCCGGGGAAGGGCGCGGCCTTTGTGCGCGCGAAAATTAAAAACCTTGAAACGGGCGCCGTTGTCGAACGCACCTGGAATGCGGGCGAAAAAGTCCAGGAAGGGCGCGTGGATCGCCGTCAGATGCAGTATCTCTACGAATCGGACGGGATGTATGTATTTATGGATAATGAATCGTATGAACAGATTGAATTGGATAAAGAAGCTCTCGGCAGCGCGGTCAATTTCCTCAAAGAAGAAATGAACGCTTCCGTGATGATGTTTAAAGGCAAGGTCATCGGTATCGATTTGCCCGCTACCGTGGAACTTCGCGTCGTGGAAACGGATCCGGGAATCCGCGGCGATACGGCGACGGGCGGCAGCAAGCCGGCCACGCTGGAAACGGGGTATGTCGTAAAGGTCCCCCTGTTCATCAATGAAGGCGAACTGTTGACGATTGATACGAGAACCGGTCAGTATACGGGTCGTGCATAAGCAAAAAAGCGATGAGGTTCTCATCGCTTTTTGTTCATGGAGTGTCGTGTATGGTAACTACGGAATATAATGAACTCGGCGCCGTTCATATTGCCGGGAAGGTCATCGCCGTTATCGCCGCCGGGGCGGCCCTCGCCGTACCGGGCGTAGCTTTTCTGGCGACGACTTTTACGGAAAAATTCGGCAAGGCGGTCGGCGGCCGCGGTATTGATGTAAAAACAGATAAAACCGATGTGGAACTGACCGTGCGGCTTGTCGCCCGGCACGGGTACCGTATCCCCGATGTGGCCATCAAGGTGCAGCAGTCGGTGAAGGAGGCCGTTGAAAGCCTGACCGAATGCGCCGTTACGGCGGTGCACATTACAGTGCAGGATATCCTTTACGAAGACGGCGCCGCCGTGGAAAGGGCAGGTGCGGCTGATGAGTAGCGGCGGTGAAGGGAAGGACTATGTCGTTTCGCAGGCGGCGCTGGAAAAAATAGTGCGCACCGCGGCGTCGGGAACGACAGGCGTCGCGCCGGATAAGAAGGTGCGTCTGACAGTGAAACAAAAGGACGGCGCCGTTGCCGTCCAAATACAGATCGCGGCTCTTTACGGCAGCCGTTTGCGCGAGCTGGCGCTGGCGGTGCAGCACCACACGGCGCAGGCCGTCCGGGATATGATCGGCCCTGACGCCTTAACTGTTGATGTAACTATTGATGACATTGTCATGCCCCGTGAGGCATGATGCGAGGAGGACAGCGTGAGCAGACATACAGCGCGGCGGCGGGCACTGGAAATTTTATTTTCCCGTGAATTTCATGATGTAAACGACATACAGTACAGTGAAACGGAAATTTTGGAGAATAACGAGGGCACGCCGGCTGCGGCAAAGAAAACTTTTTCGGAAATCGACGCGGCGGAGCTTGACGCCAACGCCGTGAACGTAAACGACATTGAAGAAGTTCCGACCGATGCGGCGGAAGATAACGGAGATGCGGATACGGAAGCGTACTGTGCCTATCTTATCGGTACCGTTTCGGCTCATGCGGACGAATTGGACGGGCTCATCCGGGCGTTTGCCAAAGGCTGGGATCTGCGCCAGATGAATATGGCCGATAAAACGACGATGCGGCTGGCCCTCTGTGAATTTGTCTATCCGAAAGAAGAACTGGCGCCGGCCATCATCATCAATGAAGCCGTCCGGCTGGCTAAAGAATACGGCGGCCCTCAATCGTCCAGATTCGTCAACGGTATTTTGGGTGCCTATGCGAGGTCTTTGCCGTAATGGATGTATTTCTCGGCATCGATACAAGCTGTTATACGACTTCACTTTGTCTGGTCGACAGTCAGTACGGGGTCGTCGCCGATGAACGGCAGGTACTCAGCGTCCGTGCAGGCGGACGGGGCCTGTCGCAGTCGGAAATGGTATATCAACACGTGCGGAACCTGCCGGCCTTGACGGAAAACCTCGCCCCGTATCTGGCGGGCAATACGATACATGCCGTAGCCGTGACGGACAAGCCGCGGCGCCGGGCGGATTCGTATATGCCCGCTTTTTTAAGCGGCCTCGGCTGTGCCCGTGCCCTGGCGGCCGTCCTGGGTGTACCCCTGTATCGGATCAGCCACCAGGAAAACCATTTGCTCGCCGTCCTGCGTACGGCCGGCCATATCAACGGCACGGCGTTCCGTGCCCTGCATCTTTCCGGCGGCACGACGGAATTACTGCTGGCGCGGCCTGACGCGGACGGATTGGATATTACCCGTACGGGAGGCACGTCCGACATCAGTGCGGGCCAATTTATCGATCGCGTCGGCGTGGCCCTGGGCTTGCCTTTTCCCGCAGGAAAAGCGGTTGAAGAGTTGAGCCGCGGCTGCCTGGCCGACGCTGCGGGCGGAGCGGTTTGGTCATCCGGCGGTGAAATCAGCTTCTCCGGGCGCGAAGCGGAGTTGCAGCGGCGTATTGCCGCGGGTAAAACGTCGGCGGGAGCCTTGTGCGCCGAAACGCTGCAGACCGTCTGGCAGGGCATTCGCCGGCTCGTCGATTGGTCCGGGCGTGACGGGAACATACCGCTTTTAGCGGCGGGCGGGGTGATGGAAAACTCGTTTTTGCGCCGCACCCTGGCTGATTACGCGAAGAAAAAAGGGTTTGTCTTTATACCGGCGGAAAAAGGATACAGTGCGGATAATGCGAGCGGCGCCGCTTTCTGGGCGGCGTGGCGCAGTAAACAAGGCGGTGCCGTATGAATTGTGAAAGCGTTTCGTCCGTTGTCAATCGCATCAAAGAAGACCTGCAGCGGGACTATAGATTACAGAATATCGCTATGGAAGGGAATATTATCGGTCTCAAACAGGCGTCGAACGGGCATTGGTATATGAATATCCGTGATGATAACGCATCGATTCGGGCCGTTTTATTCCGCGGCCGCGCCGGGACGATGATGAAAGACGTCAAAGAAGGAGATCATGTCGTCGTTGTCGGTTCGGTCAATGTCTATGAAAAAGGAGGTACCCTTTCCTTTCTCATTGAACGCCTCTTTTCGCAGGGAATCGGCAATTTACAGGCGCAGTATGAAAAAAATAAAGCCGAACTCGCGGACAAGGGGTATTTTGCGGCGGCACACAAAAAAGACCTGCCGCGTTTCCCGTGGCGTGTAGGCGTATTGACCTCTCGGACCGGGGCCGTGCTCCATGATATTCAAAAGATCCGTTCCGAACGCAATCCCTATATAGAACTCGTCCTCTATCCCGTGCCGGTACAGGGGGAAGCGGCGGTGCCCGCGCTTGTCCGGGGTCTGCAGGAGGCCGGGAGCAATACGGAGCTTGATGTCCTCATTTTGGCGCGCGGCGGCGGTTCGATGGAAGATTTATGGTGCTTTAACGACCCGCGCGTCGTCGAAGCGGTCTATCGGACGGAAGTACCCATTATTACGGCCGTCGGGCATGAAACGGAGACGACTCTCGTCGACTACGCCTCCGACAGGCGCGCGGCGACGCCGACACACGCGGCGGAAATTGCTTTTCCCGGCTTTGCCGATATGCAATTGCAGGTGGCGTCCCTCGCCGGGACCGCCTATGAAACCGTAACGGCCCGGATCGAGCGGCTGCAGTACCGGTTGGACCGGACAAAGGCGCACATCCGGCTGCGCCGGTACGATGAGTTTCTGGCCGTCAGGACCAAAAGCCTGCGTTATCTTTTGCAGGCGGCGCGGCAGCGGCTGTATTACGTGCTGCTCCAAAAAAGCGGCGGGCTGGATAAGCTGAAAGCGCGCCTGGACGGCATGGATCCCGCCGCGTTGCTGCGCAAGGGCTACGGGCAGCTGGAACAGGGCGGCCGTATTGTCTCCTCCGTCGAGGATATTGCGGCAGATGCGCTCTTGTCGATCCAAATGGTTGACGGAACGGTTGTGACAGAGGTGAAAGAGGTGACCCGTCGTGGTAAAGACAACGGATAAGTTGAAAAGTTTTGAAGAAAATTATGAAAAACTGGAAAAATTGGTCAACTCGCTGGATGATTCCGGTCTGACCCTGAAAGAATCCCTCGACATCTTCGAGAAGTCGGTCAAACTGGCACGGGACTGTGAAAGCGCGCTTGAATACGCGCGCCAACGCGCGCAGGCTCTGGCGGAAATACAGGGCGCGGCGGAAAAAGAAAGCGAAGAAAGCGAAGCGGGCCCCGTTCCGGAAGAAGGGACGCTCGGCTTATGACAGTCGAAGCGTATCTGCAGTCCCAAAAAGAACGTGTCGACCGGCGCCTTGCACAGCTGATCCGTACGGAAATACCGCAGTTTTCCGGCCTTTACGAGGCGATGAACTACAGCCTGAATGCCGGCGGCAAACGTATCCGGCCGATTCTCTTTCTCAGCGTCCTGGAAGCGCTCGGAAAAGATCCGGCCGGCTATCTCGATCTGGCCTGTGCGTTGGAATGCGTTCATTCGTATTCCCTGATTCACGATGATTTGCCGGCCATGGACGATGATGATTATCGCCGCGGCAAACCGACGAATCACCGGGTTTACGGTGAAGGTACGGCGATTTTGGCGGGCGACGGCCTTTTAACGTATGCCTTTGAGCTCATGGCCGCGCAAAGACAGCCGGAGCCGGCAAAACTTCTGGAAGCGATCCGTGTTTTTGCGCGGGCTGCCGGGCCTGCCGGGATGGTCGGCGGCCAGTTCTTCGACCTGGCGTCTACAGATGCTCCCCGTATCGGCCTGGACGAGCTGAAACTGATGCACAGGAGCAAGACCGGCATCATCTTTGCAGCCGTCGTCGATATGGCGGCCATTCTTGCCGACGCCGCCGCCGGCGTGAGGGCGGCTCTTGCGGCGTACGCCGATAATTTGGGGCTTGCCTTTCAAATTACCGACGATATTCTTGACGTGACCGGCGATGAAAGTGTGTTGGGAAAACCCGTCGGCAGTGATGAGAAAAATCATAAAACAACGTATGTGACCCTGCTGTCCCCGGCGGGGGCGAAGAAAGAGGCGGCGGCGGCGGCGGAAAAGGCGCGGCTGGCCCTGGCCGGTTTCGGTGAGAACGCGCGGATCCTGCGTGATCTCGTCGGCTATTTGGAAAAAAGGGCGCAATGAGGAAGATATGAAAGAAAAAGAACGGCTCGACCTTCTCCTGACGGAACGGGGCTTCTTTGAAAGCCGTGAAAAGGCCAGGGCCGCCGTTATGGCGGGGGCGGTCTTTGTCAAAGGGAAGCGTGTGGATAAAGCGGGTACGAAAATAGACATACATGAAGACATAACGGTCAGGGGGAATCCTGTACCCTATGTGAGCCGCGGCGGCTTGAAGCTGGAAAAAGCGCTCCGCGCTTTTTCCCTCGATTTGCGCGGCTGCCGCATGATCGACATCGGCGCCTCGACGGGCGGCTTTACAGACTGCGCCCTGCAGAACGGCGCGGCCGAGGTCGTGGCCGTTGACGTCGGGTACGGTCAGCTTGCCTGGAAACTGCGCACGGACAAGCGGGTCGTCAATATGGAACGGACCAATATCCGGCACGTTACGCCCGCCGATACGGGCGGCCCGGCCGATTTTATTTCCGTTGACGTATCGTTTATTTCGCTTTTGAAAATTATGGAGGCGGTCGTACCGCTCCTGCGCGAGGGCGGTTCTATAGTGACGCTTATCAAACCGCAGTTTGAAGCGGGACGGGAAGCTGTCGGCAAAGGCGGTATCGTCCGCGATATACGCGTTCATAAAGAAGTGGCGGCCCGTGTCGTCGCGGGCGTTGCCGCTGCCGGGCTGTCCCCGTCGGGCCTGACGTTCTCACCCGTAAAGGGGGCGGACGGCAATGTGGAGTACCTTCTTTACAGTCGTAAAGACACGCCTGTTCACAACGAGGTGACAGATGAAATCATCAGTGATGTCGTCGACAGGTCTCATGAAATGTAGGTGAAAAGATGCGGATCGGTATTTTTCCCAATGCGGCAAAAAAAGACAGCGCCCGGCTGGCGGCGCGAATTATAAAATGTTGTCATGACTATGGCTGCGAGTATTGCGTAGCCTGCTGCGAAGACCGTGCGGACGGCGCCGGGGCGCGCCTTTGTTCCGATGAAACCGTTTACGATCATATAGATATGGCCTTCGTCCTCGGCGGCGACGGGACGGTTTTGAAGGGGGCCCGTGCCTTTGCCTCCCGCCGCATACCCGTTTGCGGCATTAATCTGGGATCGCTCGGCTTCCTCTACGAAGTGGAAGGGAACGATGTGGAGGCCCGCTTTGCGGACATTATGGCCGGCCGGTATTTTGAGGAAGAACGGATCATGCTCTCCGGTGAACTCATCTATGCCGACGGCATGGTTCAGCCCCTGCCGGATGCCCTGAATGATGTCGTCATCGGCCATGGCAATGTGGGCAAGCTTGTTCGCGTCGATATGAGCATTAACGGATACTTCGTCCAGCAATATCCCGGCGACGGCATCGTTGTGGCGACGCCGACGGGCAGTACGGGGTATACCTTCTCGGCAGGCGGGCCCATTGTGCCGCCCCATGTCAAGGGCATGATGGTTACGCCGCTGTGCCCCCATTTACTGCTGAAAGTCCCCGTCGTTCTCAGCGATGACGATGAACTGAGCTTTTCCGTACAAGACAGTCGGAATGTCGTACGCATTTCCGTCGACGGCATGACGGACTTCGAATTTGTCGGGGATATGACCCTGCGTATCCGCAAGTCCGCCGCAACGCTGCGGTTCATCCGCTTCGATAAAGGCTATTTTTATGCCAACCTTTTCAAGAAGATGCGGGGCGCCGAGTAAAATGAAACTTTATCCGCTCAGAAATGCCGTCTTCGTCGGTCATGCCCTGGCGCAGCCCTATGCGGAACGGGCGCGTGTCCTCGTCGATATGACCTGCGGCAACGGCCGCGATACGGCCTTTCTTGCTTCTCATATGGGAAATGACGCCGTGCTCTACGCCTTCGATATTCAGGAGCGCGCCCTGACGGCGACAAGGGCCCTTCTTGCCGAACAGGGGCTTTGCCGTAAAAATATAATTATAAAGCGGGGCTCGCATGAAATTTTATTAAAAGAAATAGAGGAAACGCCTGATTTGATAGTATTCAATTTAGGCTATCTTCCCGGCGGAAACCGCGCTATACATACGGATAGTGCAACTACACTGAAAGCCGTCGATTTGGGCTTGCATAAAATTTCTGCAAATGGGATAATTATGTTAACGGCATATCCGGGCACCCCGGACGGTGCGAGAGAAAAAGATGAGCTCGCCCGGTTTTTGCATACACTGCCGCAGCAATGTTTTGACGTGTCGTGCTGGCAGCCTGTCAACCAGGTTCATGAACCGGCGGTACTGTTTGTTATTCAAAAGAGAGGGTAGTCATGAAAAGATTCCGTTACACCAAGATCAAAGAAATTGTTCAGTCCCGGCCCATTGAGACGCAGGAAGAGCTGGCGAAGGCCCTGCAGGAAGAAGGGATTGAAGTTACGCAGGCCACCGTGTCGCGGGACATTAAGGAATTAATGCTGATCAAGGTGCCGACCAGTGACGGGCATTATCGCTATGCCCTGTCTCCGGAGCAGAACATGCTGATGTCCAAAAGCCGTATGGCGCGCTTATTCCAAGACTCTATCGTGCGTGTGGACTCGTGCCTCAATCAAATCGTCATTCACACCATCCCCGGTTCGGCAAACATGGTCGCGTCCGCGGTGGATCATGCGAAATGGGAGAACGTTATCGGTACTGTGGCAGGCGACGATACGATTCTGATTATTACGAATAATCCGGACAGCGTACCGCGTCTGGTAAAGCTCATCGTCTCGCTGATGAAGGAATAACGCATGCTGCAATCACTGCACATTGAGAATTTCGCTTTAATAGAAGAGCTGTACCTGACTTTCACCGACGGCGTTACCGTTTTCACCGGTGAAACGGGCGCGGGCAAGTCCATCCTGCTCGACGCCATCGGTATGCTCGCAGGAAAACGCGCATCAGCGTCTTTTGTCCGAACAGGGGCGGAAGCGTTTCTCGTTGAAGGCGCGTTTTTTTTGCCCGTTCACAACGAAAAACTGAAGGCGTTTCTGGAAGCGCATCATATTGAGGCGGAAGACGGGGAAATCGTCGTTTCGCGGCGTTTCTGGCGAAACGGCAGGGGCACGAGCCTCGTCAACGGGGCTGTTGTGCCGCAGGCTGTCGTCCGCAGGCTGGGCCTTTTTCTGCTCGATATTCACGGCCAGTATGACAGCCGTCTTATCTTCGACAAGGCGTACCATGTACGGCTCCTCGACAACTTCACGGCCCGTTCCCGTGCCTGCCGTCTCCGGTATACTGCGCTCTATAACGAATGGAAAACCCTGCGTGAGGAAGCGGCGGCTTTAGAAAAAGACGAAGGTGACAAGGCGCATCTTCTTGATGTCCTTGATTTCCAGATCAAAGAAATTGAGGAGGCGAAGCTGAAAGACGGCGAAGATGAAGCACTGGAAGAACATATCCGCCGCGCCTCCCATGCCGAACACATTACGGACGGTCTGAAAACCGCTCTCTTCATATTGGAAGGCGGTGAGCGCCGGGCCGGTATGGTTGACGGCATAGGCGAGATCCGGCGCAGTCTCCTGAAAAACGCCGCATATGACGACACGTTTTCGGCCCTTGCCGAAAAGGCGGAAACCCTTTCCTATGAGTTGGAAGAGCTCCGCGATGAGCTTTTGACGTATGCCGACGGGATGGACTTCGACGCGGCCGCCCTCGATCGGATGCAGTCCCGTCTGGCCGCCATTGAGAAGCTGAAGCGCAAGTACGGCTTCACCGTAGCGGATATACGGCGGTTTCTTGCCGAGGCCAGGGCCGAACGGGATAAACTGAGCGATTCGGGGAAGACGGCGGCCGCGTTAAAAAAGCAGATCGCCCGCAAGGAAACGGAACTCCGCGACAGCGCGGCTGAACTTTTCCGGGCCCGCTGCGAAGGGGCGGCCCGGTTCCGGGAAGAAACGGAGGCCGCCTTACATCGCCTGGGCCTGGAAAAAAGCCGTATCTCATTTTGTATTGAACCGATGACGGACATTACGCCTGTCGGGGCGGCCTCGGCGGAACTCTACTTTTCCGCCAACCGCGGTGAAGCGGAACGGCCCTTGGCCGAAGTCGCGTCAGGCGGTGAAGTGTCGCGTATCGCCCTGGCGTTAAAGACGATTTTCCGTGAAGGCGGTACGGATCGGACCGTTATTTTTGATGAAATCGATGTCGGTGTCAGCGGGCAGACGGGGTTGCAGGTCGCCGCACACATCGGCAAACTCGGCAGGACGGGGCAGGTCTTTTGTATTACCCATCTGCCGCAGACGGCGGCCATTGCGGACAGCCATTTCTCACTTCGCAAGGAAGAAAGGGACGGCCGTACCGTCACCGCCGTGCATGAACTCGACAAAACGGCCCACGTCGCTGAAATCGCCCGCATGTTCTCCGGCAATGACACGACCGAAGCGGGGCTCCGGGCGGCGGCAGAGCTGATAAAAAAAGTTAAGTCCGATGATTGAAATGCCGTCATTTATGTATACAATTCTCTTCCTTGACGTCATAAAGATAAAAATATATCATAAAAACAAATATAGAGTCAATTCAGCGGAGGAGTGTTACTATGATTCGTGTACTCGTAAACGGCGCTGACGGCAGAATGGGCAGTCAGGTCGTCAAAGCCGTCGTGGCGGATAACGAGCTGGAACTCGTCGGCGGCGTCAGCATTTCCCATATAGGCGAAGATCTGGGTGAAATTGCCGGCATCGGTGCCCTGGGCCTTGCCGTCCGTGCAGGGCTGGGGACGGCCGTCGATGAGCTGAAGCCGGATGTCGTCATCGATTTTACGACGCCGCAGGCCGTTTACGGCAATGTAAAAACCTGTATTGCCCACGGCGTCGATATTGTCGTCGGCACGACGGGTCTTACGGAAAAACAGCGCGAAGAACTGGGTGAAGAAGCAAAACGCGGGGATACAAGCCTTTTCATCGCGCCGAATTTCTCTATCGGCGCCGTCCTGCTGATGAAAGTGTCCGCGGACATTGCCGCGTATTTTCCCGACGCGGAGATCATCGAGCTGCATCACAACAATAAACTCGACGCGCCGTCCGGTACGGCCGTCATGACCGCCGATAAAATCGCGGCGGCCCGCAGAAAAGCCGGCGCCGTACCGGCCCCCGACAGGACCCGTGAAAGCCTGGAGGGTGCCCGCGGCGCCTCCGTGCAGGCCGTTCCCGTACACAGCGTGCGCCTGCCCGGTTATGTGGCCCACCAGGAAGTCCTCTTCGGCGGGTACGGTGAAATTCTGACGGTACGCCATGATTCACTCGACAGGAAATCGTTCATGCCCGGCGTTATCCTGGCGGTAAAAAAGGTCTCTTCCCGCAAAGGGCTGACCTTCGGGTTGGAAAATTACTTATAAATCAGTTCAAAGGGGATTTTTATTATGCATGCAAAGAAACCGGTTGTAGCCGTTTTAGGCGCCACAGGCGCGGTCGGACAGGAATTTATCAGGTTGATGGAAGAACGGGATTTTCCGTACCGTGGGCTGAAGCTTCTCGCCTCCCGGCGTTCGGCCGGTAAAACGCTCACCGTAAACGGCAAGGCATACACCGTGGAAGAGGCCCGGCCGGAATCGTTCGCAGGCGTCGACATCGGCTTGTTTGCAGGCGGCTCGATCAGCAGGGAACTTGCTCCCGAAGCGGTTAAGCGCGGCTGTGTCGTCATTGATAACTCCAGTGCGTTCCGCATGGACCCGGACGTGCCCCTGGTCATTCCCGAAGTAAATCCGGAAGATATTGCCGGACATAAGGGGATTATTGCCAACCCGAACTGTTCTACCATTATCATGCTTATGGCGCTGAAACCGATTTACGACCTGTCGCCGATTACGAAGATCGTCGTCAGCACGTACCAGGCCGTGTCGGGCGCCGGCAAAGAAGGGATTGACGAACTGAAGAAGCAGGTCGAGGCGTATATGAACGGCGAAGAGCCGGTTGCCGAAGTCTTGCCGACGAAAAGCCTTGACAAACATTATCCCATTGCCTTCAACCTCTTGCCGCATATCGACGTCTTCCTTGATAACGACTATTCAAAAGAGGAAATGAAGCTGGTTAAGGAGACACATAAAATCCTTCATAATGATACCGTTGCCGTATCGCCGACGACCGTTCGCGTGCCTGTCTTCCGCAGCCATGCCGAAGCCGTTTATGCGGAAACGGAACGGGAATTATCCGTTGATGAGATCCGCAGGGCCATCGCCGCGTTCCCGGGCGCGCAGGTACAGGATGACCTTGCCGCGATGGAATATCCCATGCCCTTATACACAGCGGAGAAATACGATGTATATGTAGGACGTATCCGTAAGGATTTGTTTAACCCCAGGGCCGTGAACCTTTGGGTATCGGGCGATCAGATCCGCAAGGGCGCGGCGCTCAACGCGCTGCAGATTGCCGAGTATATAATTGGACATGCTGGTTAAAAAGGAGTGATTTCATGTTAACGTTCGGAAATGTCATTACTGCTATGGTGACGCCCTTTTATGCAGACGGCAACATCAACTTCGAAGATTTTGATTCGTTGGCCGGGCACCTTCTCGCCAACGGTTCGGACGGCCTTCTTATCGGCGGTACGACCGGCGAAGGGGCTACGCTTACGGAAAAAGAAAAATTGAGGCTCTTCCGGTTTGCCGCCGAAGAATACGGGGACAAAGCCCTCATCATAGCCAACGTCGGCTCCAATAACACGGCGACGACTGTCGAATTTGCCAGACAGGCCGAAGAAACGGGCGTCGACTGCCTGCTCGCCATTGTGCCGTATTATAATAAGCCGAATCAGGACGGTTGCTATGCCCACTTTGCAGCCGTTGCCAAGGCGTGCAGGCTGCCTGTCATCATCTATAATGTGCCGGGCAGGACGGGCGGTAAGATCCTGCCCGAAACGGTAATTCGGCTGGCAAAAGAATTTCCCCGTATCGTCGGTATTAAAGAAGCCGGCGGCGACCTCGAAGCGGCCGCCGTCATCGCCCGCGATACGGGTGAGAATTTCCATGTCTACAGCGGTGACGATTCCCTGACCCTGCCTATGACGGCCGTCGGCGGCACGGGCGTCATCAGTGTGGTTTCCCACCTTATCGGCAAAGAAATGAATGCCATCGTTCAGAACTGCAAGGACGGAAATATGAAAGAAGCGACGGCTCTGCATCAACAGTATATTGATGTCATGACCGGTATTTTTACGACCGTGAATCCGATACCGATAAAAGAATGCTGCAAGATGCTCGGCCTCATTTCCGACAATGTTTTCCGCCTGCCCATGGTAAACGCAAGCTATGAAGTCATGGCTTTTCTGGAAAAAATGATGAAAAATGCGGGTATTCTCGGAAAATAGAGCGTTAAACCCGGTAAAAAACACTTCCCCCGGCGGGAAGTGTTTTTTTTGTGCACGGAATGCTGCCGGTAAGATAATATTTTGCGCTTACGTATGGATATATAATGCATAATTCGTATAGCATATCGTTAATTTTTGTCTAAACGGATTATTTTCGGTCCGAATGGAAGGGGATAACTTTTTTTATTATATATAATGATAACAGTACTCATAATATATAGTACATATCTGCATACATATAAAACATAAACGAGGGAGGAAAAAATTATGAACGAGTCTGTACGGCGGTGCGGGCGGCATGCGCTGCTGGCCTGTGCCGTCTTTACCTGGCTGAGCCTGCCCGTCTGCGCGGCGGACAGTCCGCAGGGGGGGGGACAATCGGGTCGAAACGGGAGACATTGTCGTTAAGGTCAACGCGGCCAAGGAAGAGGCCAAGTACGAAAGTCAGAGCACGACGGTTATCACCAGGGAGGACATTGAGAAGAAGCAGGCCAAGTCGGTCGAGGACATTATCTTCAGCGAGGTCGGCGTGACGCGCACGGTCGATGCGATGGGGAATGTCGGCGTGTCGATCCGCGGCGCGGAGCCGCGGCATACGCTGATCATGGTGGACGGACATCCGGTTCTCGGTGATGTGGCGAAGTATCGCGGCGCAGGCGACGAAGTGATGCGGCTCGGCGCGGAGAATATCGAACGCATCGAGATCATTCGCGGGGCGGCGAGCGCGAAGTACGGCGCTGATGCCATCGGCGGCGTCATCAATATCATCACGAAGACCGCAGGCAAGAAACCTGCACTTGCGCTCAATGTGGAAGGCCTGCGGGCACAGGACGGCAGAGAAAATACGCCGTTCAGCAATTTCTTCCTGCGCGCCGATGCGGGTACGGTCGGCAGACTGCGCCTTTCTGCATGGGGCAGCAAGCGCGACGTTCTGCCGATTTATGCGGCGAAGAATGTCTCGACGAGCTGGGATTCGGATTTTCGCTCGTCGCTGCGTTACTTTGGCAGCATAAAGAATGTCGGCCTCCAGGGGACGTATGATCTTGGCAGGCAACAAACGCTCCGGTTTTCTCTGGGCAAAGAGATCGAAGATATGAAAAAGCATGTCAAATACAGTAATGAGGAGGAAGAACCCGAGCAAAATCTGCGTCGGGAGATCAAACGTGATACATACGACCTCTCTTATCGTGGGAGAAACGGAAAATACGACTGGGTCGTAGACTACAATTACGGAAAACGAACGGAGAATGACATCGGAATTTTATCCCTGGCGAAAAGTACGCAGTATACGGGATATAATATGCTGTTTTCCCTCAATGACGTTGAGCATCGGCAGTGGAATTTGGACACGAAGATCAACGCTGCGGTCAATGATGACCATCTTCTGACCTTCGGATTCGGCTACTCCGATGAACATGGAGAAGGATCCCGCATTCAAGATGCGCCCACATCGTATAAGAAAAAAATCCGGCCGGACGATTACGATTCAAATCTCTGGCATCAATCGGTGCCGGGCACCGCGCTGATTTCTCCGGAAGGAAAATCGTATGTACACGATTATAAGTTCAATCGGGATGCAAGCGGCAATGTGTACTGGGATGAGGCATACGAGTATCGCGGCACGGCGGACTTGGACAACTACAAAGAAGTGCAGGCAAGCGATATGCTCAAGCCGAACAATCACATCACGGTCATAGATAAAGCGACGGGCGCGGAAATCGCCGATCCTTTGACGACATTAGGCGCCGGTATGGTATATTACGCTTATAAATTCGGGGATAATCCAACGATGCCGTACCTTGCCCGCATCAACGGCTTTGGATACAAGGAAGAATACAATGCCCGTCAGAACACCTTGACCATCGGCAAGGCGCAGATTCAAAAATGGCATGCCTACCTGATGGATACATGGCAGTATGACAAAGACACCATTTTTACACCCATCGTCCGTTTGGATCACAGCACCCTTTTCGGCAGCCATGTCACGGCGGGCGTCGGCATGACGCACAATGTCGGCGGCAATCCTCACCGCCGCTTCAAGGCGAATGTGGGGACGGGGTATGCGGAACCGGGCATGGGCGAGCTTTACTACAACTGGGAGATGTATCCTGCGATGAGCGAACACGCGCCCGGCTGGTATTGGGTCGGCAACGCGCAGCTCAAGCCGGAAAAGTCCGTAAATCTTTCGCTGTCCCTTGAAGGGGAAACAAAGAACACCTTTGCGCGCGTGAGCATCTTCCACAACCGCATTAAGGACTATCTGACGCATTATTTCAGCGGGCATTATCTGTATCTGCGGATGAACGCTCCGACGACGCCCGGGGGCATCGGCGATCCGGATCCGAGCTCGCGCGATCGTCTCTATTCCTTCCGCAATCTGGGCAATGTCGCGATTACAGGGCTGGAGGCGGAGCTCGATCATGCATTCAGCCGTCATTGGTCGGTGAAACTCGGCTATACGTACCTGCACGCGATCAACAAGAATGCGGAGGAGAACCACATGCCGCGTGAGCTTCTCGATCGTCCGCGCCATAAGATCGATTTCGGCATTCACTATATGGATGAAAAAACCGGCTGGAGCGGTTCGCTGTGGGCGGATTACTACCTGAACATGCTCGACAGCAATTCTGTGGATATGTCCAAGCAGGCGGAAGCGGAACACGCGGCGGATTACAAGCGTAAAAGCTTTGGCATCTGGAATCTCATGGTACAGAAGAAGTTCGGCAAGGACGCCATGGCGTATATCGGCGTGGACAATCTCTTCGCGAAGCGTGACGATGACCGTGCGTTCCAGGGGCGTGTCTATCGTTTAGGCATGAATTTCGCCTTTGACAGCGCTGGCGGTCGGGCCGCGCAGCGGGAGGATCCGGAGGATGCCGCGCTGCTCTCTTCTTTCGATCGCTCCGATTGGTTTATCCGGCGCGATACGGAAACGCTGCGCCCGGGAGAGTTCCGCGTTTCGGGGGATTACCGATTGCGTCAGGACAGTCATACGGGCGAAGCGCGGAGCGGCATACGCGTCACGGACAAGCGGGATGTCGGCGATGCGCAGAAGAATCTTGAGGATAAGCCCGCGCACGGCTATGCGCAGCGTCTGCGCGTGCGTGCGGATGCAGGGCTTGGCGCGCATACGTCAGCGACGATCGTCGCCGGTGCGGCAGGCGGCATGGACGGGCAGGAGGACATCTCTCCGAGCCGGGGGCTGAATAAAGCTCGCATCGAGCGTGCGGAGCTGCGCCACGAAGCAGGAGCCGTGGATGTTTCTCTCGGTAGGCTGGAGGAGCGCATCGGTCTTACGGGGTACTTCTTCGGGAAGGACTACGACGGGGCGCGCGCTGTCTGGACGGGCGAACGTACGCAGGTGCGCGCGGGCGTTGGCGATTTCTCGCATACGACGGGCATAACGGATACGGCGTATACGAAGCTCACGCCGATGGCGTTCCTGCGAAGCGCGACGAAGGACGAGCTGCTTGGCTGGGTGTTCGAAGATGCGGAGGGGAATACGGTATCCGATCGCCTCATTCTGCCGAATCTGGACAAGATGAATTATCATCAGAAGTTCCTCGATGCCCAGCAGCAGGATCAGGCGGTGGGCGGCGGCAGTATAGAGCATCGCATGAAGGTCCTGCGTGAGTTTTATACGCTGCTGAAGGAAATCGATCCCTCCGTTACGGATGAGCACGACCGATTCAGCCTGCATTCGGGGCTTACCCGAAAAACCGGCGGCAGTATCGGCGTCACGATGGATAAATTCGATCCGACAAAGGATCTCGATACGTATTTCAACAGTGCGGAATACCTCAATGAGATAAAGAACGCGATGAAGGAGAATGGCGGCGTTCTCTATTTGCAGGACGGCAGCTATACGCCCGTTCATGAGGCGGATCTTACGCCGGAGAATTTCCGCCGTTGGTTCGGCGCCTACGGCCTCAGCAACGGCGATGCGAATAATTTGTCAAAACGCGGCGGGTATGCAACGACGATCGGGTATATGATCTTCAATTTGTCCGCTCTATGGAATCCGGACGGCACTTCGTATCTGCCGCTGTCGAAGGGGCCGAAGGTGATTCCCGTCCCCGACGGGCAGCTTCTCATGCGCGATACGACGCCCGCCGTCAAGACGGCGGGATATGTGCAGGTCAAGCATCTGTTGACGGACGATCTCGGCGTGCAGGCGCACTATATGAAGTCGCTGCAGGACTCGGACTACGGCGGCAAAATCGCCTCGGTGTACGGTCTCGGCGCGAGCCTGCGCCTGGGTGCGATGGCGAAGCTCTCCTATGAATGGGGGCAAAACTCCTCGGGCTTTGCAAAAGGCCTGAACGGGGGCTCGACGCCTTCTTATCATGTGCTCCGCCTCGACTACGGGACGCCCGACAGCTGGCAGAAGGGGAGCTGGAACGCGTTCTTCGACTACAAGCGTTTTGCACATGGCTCCTTCCTCGGCGGCAACGGCACGGAGTCTTTGCCCGACCGCTACATCGACGGCATCCGCAGCTTTACCGTCGGTGCGGGCTATGTTCCGATCGACAATCTGCGCGTTGACTTCTTCTATACGTTCGATGCCAAGGGAACGGCGAAGCGAGCCACGCTCTTTGGCAGCGAGGATTTCAAGCTCGGCGATTATGCGCGTGTGCAGGCGACGTATAAATTCTAAACCATATTCTTTATATAGGACAGCACCCTCCCCCAAAAGAAAAGCTGTCAGAAAGACGGGCCCCGTTTGCCGCAATCTTGTGGCAGGCGGGGCCCGTCTTAACGTACGAGTATATGGTTCCGCCCGTTTAAATTTGCCACAGGGCTTGCTCCAGATCGTCCAGGAGGTCGTCGGCATTTTCTATGCCGACGGAGATGCGGATCGTGCCGGCCGTGATGCCCGCCGCTTTTAACTGTTCTTCATTAAGCTGGGCATGGGTTGTCGAAGCGGGATGGATGAGGAGAGACTTGGAGTCGCCGACATTGGCGAGATTTGAAAAGATATGCGCGGCGTCAATGAAGGCCCGTGCGGCCCGGCGGCCTTCTTTCAATTCGAAGGAAAAAATGGAGCCCGTGCCTTTGGGAAAGTATTTTTTTGCCAGGGTGTTGTATGGGGAGGAAGGCAGGGACGGATAGTTGACGTTTGCGACCTGCCGGTGGTTTTCCAGGAAAGCCGCGATTTTCCGTGCGTTTTCTACATGCCGTTCAATGCGGAGCGATAACGTTTCCGTACCTTGGAGCAAAAGCCAGGCGCTGAACGGGCTGATTGCCGGTCCCAAGTCGCGGAGGCTCTTGGCGCGGATACGCGTTACGAAACCGGCACCGGGAACATCTTTGATGAAAGTAATGCCGTTGTACGATTCGTCGGGCTGTGCGAGTTCGGGGAAACGGCCCGAGCCGATCCAGTCGAATTTACCGTTTTCCACGATGACGCCGCCCAGGGTCGTGCCGTGACCGCCGATGAATTTTGTGGCCGAGTGCAGCACAATGTCGCAGCCGTGTTCCAGGGGACGGAAGAGGTAGGGTGTGGCAAAGGTGTTGTCCACGAATACGGGCAGGCCGTTCGCGTGGGCGATTGCGGCAATCGCTTCAAAGTCGGGGATATTGATTGCCGGATTGCCGAGGCTTTCAATGTATACGAGTTTTGTCTTATCCGTAATGGCGGCCCGTAATGAATCGGTATCGTCGGGATTAAAAAACCTGGCGGTAATGCCGAGGTGTTTGAACGTTTCCGTAAACAGTTCCACCGTGCCGCCGTAGAGGGTGGGGGCGGCGACGATTTCGTCACCGGCGCCGGCTATGTTTAATACGGACAGCGTGATGGCCGCCGAACCGCTGGCTGCAGCCAGGGCTGCCGTACCGCCTTCCAGTGCGGCAATACGTTTTTCAAAAACTTCCTGTGTCGGGTTGGCAAGGCGGGAATAGATATAACCGGGTTTGCGGAGGGCGAACTGATCTTCGCCGTCCTGCGTGCTGTCGAACACATACGACGTCGTCTGATAAATGGGGACGGCGCGGGCCCCCGTCGTCGGATCGGCGATCTGGCCGGCATGCTGCTGTAAGGTCTCAAATTTGTAGGCTTTCGTGTTTTCACTCATAGTACATTCCTCCGCTTCAATAGAATAACAACATAGGATTACCTTCACTTGACCGTTAACATAAAAAAACTTCCGCCCCCTCAATAAGGGACGGAAGTACCGTGTTACCACCCGATTTCACGCAGATCTCGCGATTTGCGCCTCTTCAAGTACGCGGGCCGATCGGCCTTGAATACTCTAACACTGTAACGGGTGTGCCCGGGCAGCTTAACTATTCGGCTGTCAGCTCGGAGGCCATGTTCCACAAAACGTCATGTACTTCCTTGCACCGGTTCGGAAGCTCTCTGCGACAATCTTTTTTGTGTACTCTTCTCTTCATTGCAACGTTATCAAGTTGATGACGTAAGTCTACCATGAGAATTTTTTGGTGTCAAATAATTTTTCAGCGGCCCCGCTTTTCGGCCGCCTGTTTCAAAGACAGGCCGACGCGGTTTCGTTTGGCGTCTACCGAGATGATGCGCGCTTCGACGGTTTCGCCGACATGGACAATATCCAGGGGGTGTCGGAAGGGATGACTGCACAGTTCCGAGCGGTGGATAAGGCCCGGCGTTTTCAAGCCGAAGTCGACAAAGACGCCGAAGTCGACGACGTTCTGCACGGTCCCTCTGACGAGGGCGCCCGTCTGCAGCTCAGCGAGTGAGAGTACCTTTTTACGTGTCGGCGGCAGGGGCCGGTCACGGCGAATGTCGCGGCCCGGTTTGCGCAGTTCTTCGAGGATATCGCGGATTGTCGGTTCGCCTGCGCCTAAAGCGGCGGCTAACTTCGGCGCCGCATTCATTTGCAGTTTATTTTGTAATTCCCGGAGTTTATCGGCTTGTTTTAAGTCTTTTAAGGTGAACCCGTATTTGCTGATGATTTTTTTTGCCAGGTCATACGATTCGGGATGAACCGACGTGCTGTCGAGGGGATCGGTGCCGCCTTTGATGCGCAGGAAGCCGGCGCACTGCGTATACGTTGCAGGGCCGAGACGGCTGACATGGCGGAGCTCTTTTCGGCTGCGGAACGGGCCGTTGGCATTGCGGTAGGCGACGATGTTGCCCGCTGTCGAAGCGGTGAGGCCGGAAATATGCTGTAACAGGGCGGGAGATGCCGTGTTCAGGTCGACTCCGACTCTGTTTACGACGGATTCGACGACCGAGTCCAGTGCGGACGAGAGGGTTTTCTGGTTGACGTCATGCTGGTATTGGCCGACGCCGATGGATTTGGGATCAATCTTGACCGCTTCGGCCAGGGGGTCTTGAATACGGCGGGCAATGGAGACGGCGCCCCTGACGGTGACATCCAGATCGGGCAGCTCTTCGCGGGCCAGGTCGGAGGCGGAGTAAACGGAGGCGCCCGATTCGTTGGCAATAATGTAACGGCAGGTCAGTTTTTTTTCTTCAATAAGGGTTGAGACAAACTGTTCCGTTTCATATGAGGCCGTACCGTTGCCGATGGAAATGAGCGTAACTCCGTGCTTTTTTATGATATTCGCAAGTGATTTGGCGGCTTCATCCCTTTGTTTTGTCGAACCGGTGAGATGGTACGTGCCATAATCGAGAACGGTTCCCGTTGCGTCAATGACAGCGGCTTTGCAGCCCGTGCGGTAGCCGGGGTCAAGGCCGAGAATGATCTGTTTCGGGAAGGGCGGCTGCATCAGGAGGCTGCGCAGGTTTTCAGAGAAGACGGAAATAGCCTGTTTTTCCGCTTTACTGAAAAGATCGCTGCGGATTTCTCTGTCCATTTGCGGGAAAATAAGGCGTTTGTAGCTGTCCGCGGCCGCAGCCATGAGGATCTGTCCGTATGGTGACGGGCCGCGGATTATCATGCCGGCAAGGAGGCCGATATAGGCATCGTTATCGGCAGTAAGGGAGACTTTTAAAATTTTCTGTCCTTCACCGCGGGTGATGGCGAGAATACGGTGACTCGGTATGGCGGCAATGCGTTCGCTGAATTCTTTGTACGTTAAAAAGGGGCCGGCCTCTTCTTCGTCCACGGCCAACGAACATGCAAGGACCGCATTTTTCCAAAGCTGTTCCCGCAGAATCTTACGATATGCCGTAAGCTCCGACAGGCGTTCGGCAATAATGTATGCGGCCCCCCGGATCGCGTCTTCCGCCGTCGGCACGGTCCCGCTCAGATACGGGCGGGCGGCTTCTTCCGGCTCCGGGCCCGCGGCGTCTTGTGCCGTAAAGAGGTCGGCGAGCGGCTCGAGGCCGGCCTCACGGGCCATGGATGCCCTGGTGCGTTTCTTCGGCTTATAGGGCAAGTAAATATCTTCCACTTCTTGTATTTGTACCGCTTTTTCCAAGGCCGCCGCCAATTCTTCCGTCCAAAGGCCCAGTTCTTTCACGGCCTGTTCCACCGTTTCTTTGCGGGCACTAAGCGCCCGTTCATAGTCGAACCGTTCCTGAATACTGCGTAATTGGACTTCGTTCAACAGACCTGTCGCTTCTTTGCGGTACCGGGCGATGAACGGTACAGTATTGCCTGCGGCAAGTAAAGCCAAGGCGGCCTTTACCTGTTTCGGGAGAATTTGCAAGTCGGCGGCGATGCGGCGTATTATCTGTTCTTCCTTCATGACGGACTCCTTTCTATCTTACTTATTATGAGCGGAAACGGCTGTCCCGTCAAATGAGGACAACTTTTTTTCACAGTTTGATAAAAATTTTCGGCGGGCCTATTGAAATTTCTATTGATAACGGTTACAATTTAATAAGGATTTTGTTGTTGCGGAAACGGAGCAGCTTATCCTGAAACGTGAGTTTAGAGAAGGGAGGGCGGCTATAATGGATATTGCCGAAGTGTTGCGGCAAAACGGGTATAAGGTTACGCCGCAGCGCCTTGCTGTCTATGCGGTAATCGAGTATAACCCGGCTCATCCGAATGCGGAAGCCATTTACAGAGAACTGCAGCCTCAGTATCCTTCCATGAGTTTGGCTACGGTGTATAAGACGATGGAGATCTTTGCGAAGATCGGCGTCGTCAATGTGCTGCAGTGCGGAGAAGACGCTCATCGTTACGATTATAATACGACGCCTCATGCGCACATTCGGTGTACCGAATGCAATCAGGTTGCGGACGTGCACCTGGATCAGGAATCCCTGACCGAGGCGGCGGCTGAACAGACCGGATATACTGTAGGCACGGTAGGGATCGCCTTTACGGGGATTTGTCCGGCATGCCGTGAAAAAAAAGCATAGTCCGATGTCGGGAAAAAAGGTTGTGAGCAAATATCTCTCACAACCTTTTTTTATGCCGTTCGGGCAGGTCGGGACAGTCATATAGAAGTGATACCGGAAAAGACGAACCCCGCATTTATGATATAATTTATAAAAAAGACCGGCCCGGCGGAAGACGAAAGGAATGTATTATGAGGATCATACATACTGCAGACTGGCATTTGGGGAAGATGTTTTACGGCGAATATTTAACAGCCGTGCAGCGACGTATCTTGGAAGAACAGTTCATACCGCTTGTCGAGTCGTACCGGCCCCACGCCGTCGTACTGGCGGGAGATGTGTACGACAGAAGCTTGCCGCCTGTCGAAGCGGTCGAGGTGTTCAGCCGTATCGCCACGATTCTTGTTAAGGACATGGGGATCCCTTTTTTGGTTATTGCCGGCAATCATGACAGCGGGCAACGGCTGTCCTTTGCCGGTGAACTGCTGGAACGGGAAGGGCTGTATATAGCCGGCGAGCCGTCGGAAATGGAAAAGCCCGTCACGCTGTATGACGAGGCGGGGCCTGTCGATTTCCTGTTGATGCCCTATGCCGATCCGGCTAAAGTCAGAACGGCTTTTGCGGATACGGCAGTGTGCGATCATGAAAGCGCTCTTATTCGTTTGCGTGACGAACGGTGTAAACATCTGGCGCCCCGCAGGCGTACCGTCGCCGTGGCCCATGCTTTTTTGGCGGGCGGTACGGGCAGTGATTCGGAGCGGCCGTTGGCCGTAGGCGGTTCGGAAGCGGTCGGAGCCGATGTGTTTTCGTCGTTTACGTATACGGCGTTGGGGCATTTACACGGGCCGCAGCAGGCCGGAAGCCCTGTTGTCCGCTATTCGGGCAGTCTGATGAAATATTCTTTCGGTGAAGCGGGTCAGGACAAGGGCGTCGTTCTCGTTGACATGGACGGCGACGGCACGGTGCGGACAACATTCCGTCCTTTGGAGGCAAAGCGGGACGTCCGTATTATAAAAGGATATTTTGCCGATATTATGGCGGCTGAAGACGGGCGGACGGACGACTATGTGCTGCTGCGCCTGGAGGATCGGGAGCCGATTCTCGACGTCATGGGCAGGGGCAGGAAAAAATATCCCCATCTGGCGGCACTGGAAATGCCGAACCGTCAGGTCACGGAAACGGACGGCAGAAGGAACGGGAATTTTCGCAAGTATTCGGATGACGAGCTTTTTTCGTCCTTTGCCGCAGCCATGCGCCCGGATATACCCCTGTCCGATGAAGAATGCCGCCTGGCGTCGACGATATGGGACAGTATTCATAAAGAAGAGGGAGATACGCCATGAGGCCGGTTTATTTGGAAATGAATGCATTCGGGCCGTATGCGGGAAGAGAAGTCCTTGATTTTCGCCGCCTCGGCGAACGGACACTTTTTTTGATCTGCGGCCCGACCGGCGCCGGCAAGACGACGATTCTCGACGCCGTAACATATGCTCTGTACGGTGACACGAGCGGTGACGAGCGGACGGGGGCCCATATGCGCAGTGAATACGCGCCGCCACAGGAAGAGACGTACGTTTCCTTCCGCTTTTCCATAGGCTCCGCGCATTACCGTGTCGAACGGCGCCCCGAACAGGAACTGGCCAAAAAACGGGGCGAAGGGACGAGAAGGGTTCCGGCCGGGGCGGCCCTTTTCGAGACGGACGAAGAAGGGGACGAGCTAAAGGCGATTGCGACGAAAAGCGTCAGCGTTACGAGAGAAGTTCAACGGCTTCTCGGGTTCGAGTCGAAGCAGTTCCGACAGGTCGTGCTTTTGCCGCAGGGGGATTTTCGCAGGCTCCTTCTTGCCAGGTCCGATGAACGGCAGCAGATTATGCAGACTCTGTTTCGCACGCAGAAATATGAAGTCTTCCTGACCAGGCTTAAAGAACGGTATGACGGATTGAGGAGTACGTATAATGCGGGCGAAGATGAGGTGAAAAATGTCCTTGCCGGCGTCGGCCTGGAAGGCGAAGAAGAAACGGCGAGTGAAGTACGGCGCCGCCGCCGGGCCGTTGCCGCCGCCGCGGCGCAATCCGACGCGGCGGCTGAGGAACTCGACGGGCTGCGCCGCAAGGCGGCGGAAGCGCGCCTCGTCGCAGCGCATTTCGCCGCCCTGGACAAGGCCGAGCGTGAACTGGCCGAGCTGCGCCGTAAAACGGGCGAGGCGGACGAGTGGAACAAACAGATTGAACGATTGGAAAAGGCCGCTTTTTACGGGCCCCGGTTCGCGCATATGGATGAAATCGGCGCCGAAGGAAAGGACGCGGCGCAGCGCCTTGCCGCGGCGGAAGAAAAAAACGAAGCCGCCGCCGCGGCGCTGGCGGAGAAGAAGAAACGCTTGGGCGAGCTTGCGGATACGGAAGAAAAGAGGAACGCCGCCGACAGGGAAAGGGTTCTCCTCAAGGCGCTCCTGCCGAAGATAGAAGCGCTGGCCGCGACGGCAGGGGAAGCACGCCGCGCCGCGGCCGACGCAAGTGATGCAAAGCGCGCCTGCGACGCGGCTGAAAAGGAGCGGCGACGTCTGGCCGAACGGGCCGAAGCGCTAAAGAAAGAAACGGACACATTGAAGGATGCTCCGGCGGAGGCGGAAAAGGCGGCCGAAACAGCCCGCCTTTGCGAAGCGCGCGTGAAGACGGAAGAGCGGGCGGCGGCAATGGAAAAAGAGGCGGCCGGGCTCAAAGCGGAATGCGTCAAAGCGCGGCTCGGGGCGGAACAGGCCGCAAGGGCGGCAAAGGAAGCGGACTTGGCGTACAAAAACATACAGATCGCCTTGCTCAACGGACAGGCTGCCGCCCTGGCTGCCGCCCTGGAAGCCGACAGGCCGTGCCCGGTTTGCGGCTCGACGCACCATCCCGCACCGGCAGCCGGCAGTACGGCCGTGCCCGCGCCCGACGAGGTGGAGAGGGCGGAAAAAAAGGCGGCCGAAACGAAGCTCGTCCTGACTCGCAAGGAAGCGGAGCTGTCGCGGCAGGAAGCTTTTGCGAAAGCGAAAGACGCCGAATACGCGCGGCTGCGTGCCGATGTGCCCGCCGACGGCAGCCTGGAAGAATGGCGTGAGAAAACGGCACGGGCCGAAACACGGGCCGCCGCCTTGCGCGAAGAGGCCGCCGCGTACGCCGCCTTTGTCAAAGAAGCGGAAGAAACGGCGCGCCTTTTACAGGAAGCCGCAGTCCGGGCGGAGGCGGTAAAGGACGACTTCGCCCGGAAAGAACGGCTTCGCATTGAAAAGGAAGCGGCCGCCGCAAGCCTGTACCGCGACATACCCGGAGAATTTCATGTTCAGGGGGCGGCTGCCCGCAAGGTGAGGGAACTGGACGCCTTCATCGCCGCATACGACAAGGAGCGGAAAGACCTGGAAGGGACGGTGCTGGGGGAAGAGAAATCCCTAGCCGCCGCGCAGGGTGCGGAAGCCAATCTGCGCAGGGAAGTCATACGCCTGCGTGAGCGCTACGGCGAGGCGCGGGAAAAGCTGAAAGAGGAGATCCTGGCCGCCGGCTTTGCGGACTGGGAAGAATGCCGCCGCCTTCAGGGGGAAGGAGAGCGGAAAGAAAAGCTGAAGCAGCGCCTTGACGGCTATCGTACCGCCCTTCATCGGACGGAAGGCCTGGCGGAAGCCGAAAAAAAAGCGACCGCCGGACGGCAGCGTCCCGATATGGACGCGTATGAAGCCCGCCTTGCCGAAAAAGAAGGAGCGTACAAGGAACTTCTCGCAAGGGTCGAAGGGGCCCGAGCGGAGGCGCAAAGCCTGGACAGGGCCGTGAAACGGATTGAAGCGCTGCGGCGGGAACAGGACCAGCTCCGGGAGGAATTCCGTACCGTCGGCAATCTCTACGATCTGACGTCGGGAGGACAGAGCGGTGTCAGTCTGGAACGATATGTGCTGGGCGCTCTTTTGGATGAGGTCCTGGCGGCGGCCAACCTGCGGCTTGCCGTCATGAGCCGCAGCCGCTACTCGCTGCAGCGTTCCGTATCATGGGAAGACAGACGGATAAAGAAAATCGGCCTGGATATTGAAGTATTTGATCAATACACGGGGTATGCGAGGCCGGCCAATACATTATCCGGAGGGGAAAGCTTTCTCGCGTCCATGTCCCTGGCCCTGGGGCTGGCCGATGTGGTGCAGGCCTATTCGGGCGGTATCCACATGGATACGATTTTCATTGACGAAGGGTTCGGTACGCTCGACGGGGAAACTCTCGACACGGCGTTGAAAGTGCTTGTGCAATTAAAGGAGAGCGGCCGTCTCGTCGGGATTATTTCCCATGTACCCGAATTGAAAGAACGGATCACAACGCGGCTGGTTATTGATAAAACGGATCGCGGCAGTACTGCAAAATTTGAAATAGTTTAGTCCCGACGGACCGCAAAAAGGGATGTATACGGCGTTTTGCACTGATACAAGAGGAGATACGGCATGCAATTTACATTTAAACATACGAACTTCAACGTTCTTGATTTAAAACGCAGTATGGAGTTTTATGAAGACGCGCTGGGACTTAAAGAAACGGCGCGGATCGAAGGCGGGGACGACTTTACCATCGTGTATCTCGGTGACGGCGTCAGTGATTTCCGCCTGGAACTGACTTGGCTGAAAGGGCGTAAAGAACCGTATAATCTCGGTGAAAACGAATTTCATACGGCTTTTTCCGTCAATGATATGAAGGCGTCGTTGGCAAAGCATAAAGAAATGGGCTGCGTCGTGTATGAAAACGAAGCGATGGGCATCTACTTTATCGCGGATCCGGACGGCTATTGGCTTGAAATTGTTCCGGAGGAACCGTAATGGAACGTAACTGTACGACGCGTACGGAAAAGCTCATAGGCGCGGCGGGAGTTGAACTGCTGGCCGCCAAGGCCGTTCTTGTTTTCGGTCTTGGCGGTGTCGGTTCCTTTGCGGTTGAAGCGCTGGCCCGTGCCGGTATCGGCCGGCTTATCCTCGTCGATAAGGACGTGTATGACGAATCCAATGTCAACCGCCAGCTAGGCGCCCTCACGGAAACGATAGGCCGTAAGAAGACTGATGTTATGGCCGAACGTGTGCGTTCCATCAATCCGGATATTATAGCGGAAACGTATTATAAATTTTTTCTGCCCGCAGAGGATATGACGTTTATTGCCGATATGAAACCGGACTATATCGTGGATGCCGTTGATACGGTGAGCGCCAAACTGGGCATTGTCGAAGCGGCATATGCCGGGAAGATCCCCGTCATCTCTTCTATGGGGGCGGGCAATAAACTTCATCCCGAGCTGTTTGAACTGTCGTATATTGAAGAAACGTCCGTCGATCCACTGGCGAAGATCATGCGTAAAAAATTGAAGGAGAAGGGTATACGCCGTCTTAAAGTGGTTTATTCAAAAGAACGGCCGCTGCCGCCTTTGGCTGATGACGGTCCGGGACATGCCGGACCGGGCAGCATTTCCTTTGTTCCGTCCGTCGCCGGTTTGATCATGGCCGGAGCGGTGGTACGGGATCTGTTGGGTATAGACAATTAGAATAGGAACTTTGCGGCAGTTTCATACCGTCTATAAGTACAGTGCCTGCGGCTCTTTCCCCGCTCCGCGCGCAGCTATTATGACAACATGATATAGTAGTTTGCAGTTGACATCGCCTACTATCAGTAGTATTATTTTGATAAACGCTTAAATGTGGGAAACGGCATATATGGTATAGATAACCATCGGCCCTGACGTATAAACTACTGTATTTTGTATGGAGGAAAGACTATGTTGGAAGTAATTAAACGTGACGGCACCAAGGTCCCTTTCGACCGGGAGAAAATTGCGGCGGCCATCGAAAAGGCGATGAACAGCAGCAGCGGCGTTTATGAAGATGGTCAGGCCGATCGCATTGCCCGTGAAATTGAAGACTACGCCAAAGAGATGCACAAGGAAATGACGATTTACGCTATTGAAGACCAGGTGTACTATCGTCTTATTCAGGCCAATAACCCGGCTACGGCAAGAGCATATGAAAATTACAAGACCATTCAGGCTTTTAAGCGGCAGACAAACACGACCGATACGGATGTTTTCGGGCTGCTCGACAATACGAATTTCGATGTGCTGGATGAAAATTCCAATAAGAACGGGCACGTCGTTTCAACGCAGCGCGATTTGATTGCGGGCGAAATCTCCAAGGATATTGCCCGCCGCAAATTGATCCCTGCCGATATCGTGCAGGCCCATGACAGCGGGGCTATTCATTTCCATGATATGGATTACATTATTCAGCCCATGTTCAACTGTTGCCTTATCAATCTGGAAGATATGCTGGCGAACGGCACGGTTATTAACGGCAAGAAAATCGATACACCGCGTTCTTTCCAGGTGGCCTGCACCGTTACGACGCAGATTATCGCACAGGTGGCCAGCGGTCAGTACGGCGGCCAGTCCATTAACGGGATCGACCGTATTTTGGCGCCGTACGTGCGCAAGTCGTTCGGGAAATACCTGGAGGCCGTCGTTGAAGAACAGCGTGATGTGTACGGTATTGAACCGGATATGGAAAAAGCCGAGGAAATTGCCTGGAAACGCGTTAAGAAAGAAATTAAAGACGGGATCCAGACGATCCAATACCAGATTAATACGCTTATGACGACGAACGGGCAGGCCCCCTTCGTTACGCTGTTCATGTATTTCCGTCCGGATTATGAATATGCCAGGGAAGCGGCGATGATTGATGAAGAAATCCTCCGTCAGCGTATCCAGGGGATCAAGAATGAAGCCAATGTTTACGTGACGCCGGCGTTTCCTAAGCTGATCTATGTCCTGGATGAGCACAACGCCCGCAAGGGGTCGCCCTATTACTATTTGACGGAGCTTGCCGCCGAATGTACGGCAAAGCGCATGTATCCCGATTATATTTCGGCGAAAAAAATGCGGGAAAGTTATGAAGGCAATGTTTTCAGCCCTATGGGCTGCCGCTCTTTCCTCAGTCCGTGGAAGGATGAAACGGGTGCGTATAAATTCGACGGCCGTTTCAATATGGGCGTCGTGTCCCTTAATTTGCCGCAGATCGGGATTCTTGCCGACGGTGATGAAGAAAAGTTTTTCCAGATTTTCCATAAACGGCTGGAACTCTGCAAGAAGGCTCTTTTGCTGCGCGTAAAACTCTTAAAGAGGATTACGTCCGACGTTTCCCCTATCCACTGGCAGTACGGAGCCATTTCGCGTCTTAAACCGGGTGAAACGGTAGAAAAATTCATGTACGGCGGGTATGCGACCTTGTCCCTCGGTTATATCGGCATGTATGAAGCGACACTCCTCACGAAGGGCGTTTCCCACACGGCTCCGGAAGGAAAGGCCTTCGCTCACCGCGTTATGGATGATTTCAACGAGCATATCCGGAAGTGGCGTGAAGAAACGAATATCGGCTTTGCTCTCTACGGCACGCCGGCAGAAAGCCTGACCCATCGTTTTTGCCAGAAGGACCGCGCCCGTTTCGGAGACATTAAGGATGTTACGGATAAGGGGTATTATACGAACAGTTATCATGTGGACGTCCGCGAGCCGATCAACGTGTTTGATAAATTTGCCTTCGAATCGGAATTTGAGGATAAATCGACCGGCGGCTGCATCAGCTACGCCGAAATTCCGAACATGACGCATAATGTGCCGGCGATTTTGACGATGATCGAATACATTTACGACCGTATCAGCTACGCCGAGTTCAATACGAAACTTGATTATTGTCATGAATGCGGGTTTGACGGGGAAATTAAATTGAATGAAGCAAACGAGTGGGAATGCCCCCGTTGCCATAACAAGAATAAGTCGAAGCTGACCGTTATCCGCCGGACATGCGGGTATTTAGGGGAAAATTTCTGGAACGAAGGCCGTACGAAAGAGATAAAAGACCGTGTCATGCATATTTAGGAGAAATAAATGAAATACGGACAGATTCGGAAAATGGACATAGCCAACGGTCCCGGGATCAGGACTTCCGTTTTTGTAACGGGGTGTACGCATCATTGTTATAACTGTTTCAATGAAGCGTATCAGGATCCCGCGTTCGGCACGGAATGGACCGACGCCGAAACGGAACGGGTTATCGGGTATCTGAAAGATAAGACGATCGCCGGGCTTACTCTCCTGGGCGGTGAACCGATGCAGAATACGGAAGGGCTTATCCCCGTTCTTGAAACTGTCCGCAAGGCTGTGGAGACGAATATTTGGATTTATTCAGGCTACGTCTACGAGGAGCTCATTAAAAACGAGGATCGCAAAAAATTGCTCAGTCTTTGCGATGTGCTCGTGGACGGCCCGTTCAAAGATGAATTGAAGGATCCGGGACTTTATTTTCGCGGTTCGTCGAACCAGCGTGTCATCGATATTCCCCGGACGTTGGCAAGCGGTGAGGCGGTTCTCCTCTGGCCGGACGGCAGATGATCCGATTGAGGTATAAATTGAGGTATAAGCAGAGTTATATATGGCTCTGCTTTTCTTTTTTTGTTGCAAAGTGAAATTCATTCGCTATAATTAAATATATTAATTTCCGGAAAAGGGGCAGTGAAAGACGTGAAGTTGTTTATTTTTGATATGGACGGCACGCTTTTTGATACAGAGCCTATTTCGGCGCATATTTGGAAAGAGGTCGGCAGGGAAGCGGGATATGTCGTTCCCGACCGCGTTTTGCAGTCGATTATCGGTATGAGCTATCCCGGCGGGCGCCGTGTTTTTAAAGCCGCCATGGGAGACGGCTTTCCCTTTGATACGCTTTGTGCCGAAAAGATTCGGCGCCAGAATCAGTGGTATGATACGCATGACGTGCCCTTGAAAAAAGGCGTGCATGAGATTCTTGACTATGCGGCGAAAAACGGGATCTCTTGTGCCGTTGCGTCGTCGTCACCGATCGTGCAAATTGAAAAATTGCTTGGACAGGCCGGTATTTCCGACCGGTTTGCCTATTTGCAGAGCGGTGAAGATATTGTCAGGGGAAAGCCTGCGCCGGACATCTTTTTAACCGCCTGCGCTCATTTCGATATCGATCCCGCCGACGCACTTGTTTTTGAAGATTCGGCAAACGGGTTGAAAGCGGCTGCGGCAGGCCGTATTCGTTCCGTCTGGATTCCCGATATAGCCGTTATTCCGGAGAACGTGGCCGATACGGTCTGGCTTCAGGCTTCTTCACTTGCCGAGGTTCCCCGATTGTTGTCAAATGGATCCGCTAAAGGAGGCGGCCGGTAATGGAACAGGAAAATAAAAGACGGCATGTGCCGGTATCGCTCGTGGTATTTCTCGGTATGCTGGCAGCTATTGCCCCCTTATCGACAGATATGTACCTGCCCGCATTGTCGGAAATGATGGGGAACTTTAATGTTTCGTCGTCTATGGTGCAGCTGACGCTGACCTTCTCTATGGCCGGCATGGCGGCGGGACAGCTTTTTGCCGGGCCCGTGAGCGATGAGAAAGGGCGGCGCATGCCTTTGCTTACGGCGATGGTTGTTTTTGCCGTTTCCACGTTGGGGTGCTTTTTTTCAAATACTGTTTATGTATTTCTTCTGTGCCGTCTTATACAGGGGTTATCGGGAGGCGCGGGTATTGTCATTGCCCGTGCCGTCGTTCGGGACGTGGCGAGCGGGCCGGCCCTGATGAGACTCTTTTCCATGCTGATGCTGGTCAACGGGTTGGCTCCCGTTTTAGGGCCTGTCATCGGCGGTCAGATTTTACGGTTTTTCTCATGGCGCGGTGTTTTCGGATTCCTCTTTCTCATTGCACTCTGTTTAACGGCGGGCGCCGCCGTTTTCAGGGAAACGCTGAAAGAGAAAAAGAAGGTGACGGGCGGTATTGCGGAGAGTATCAAAAACTACAGGCCTCTCTTCAAAGACTCTTATTTCATGGGGCATTGCCTCATGCAATGCTTTTCTTTCGCCGCCTTTTTCGGATACATATCCGGCTCGTCCTTTGTGTTTCAGAATGTTTACCATGTTTCCGCACAAACGTACAGTTATATTTTCGGCGTCAACGGCATAGGGCTGTTGTTGACGGGAGCTCTTACCGGACGTCTGGCAGGTCATATAGCGGAATGGAAACTTTTGCGCGTGGCGCTGACCGCCGCCTTTTCGGGGAGCCTAGTTTTATTGGCCGGCTTTATCATGCATGCGCCGCTGTTCGTGATTGCCGTGACTATTTTTATAACCGTGTCCACTTTATCCGCAATGGGGTCGGCAAGTTTTTCTCTGGCTATGCAGAAGCAGGGGAAGAGCGCCGGCGGTGCAGCCGCATTAATCGGCTTCTTCTCTCTTATCTCGGGTGCGGTTATGGCTCCCGTCGTCGGTATCGGCGGCAGTGATACGGCGTTGCCGATGGGAATCATCATAGTTGTCGGTGAAGCGGGCGCGCTTCTCATGTTTTATAAATTTATATATATCCATCATAAAGACGAGCATAAAGATGAGGCATAAAAATACCGCTGTCCTCTGAGGGCAACGGTATTTTTGCAATTACACGTTTCGGGTAATGACTTCTTCAAGGGGGAGATCAAGAGGCGGCACGGTCGGGTGCGATTGTTTGTCAAGAAATTCAAGCGTATAAGCGAGGCATGCGGCGACGCCTGCGGGCAGCCCTTCTTCATCCATATCGAATTCCGCCGTGTGATGATTGGCTCCGCAGCCCTTGGCGAGGTTTTGAATACCCGTGAAAGACAGTACGGACGGGAAGAGACGAGCCGTAATGGCGAAAGACTCGGAGGCCATCCAGGGTTCGCAGTCATAAAGGACATTTGCCCCCAGGTGACGCGTAATCCCTTCCCGCGCTAAAGCAACGCATTCCGGATGATTGCGTACTTCGTAAAGGGGCGGCGGCAGGTGGATGATTTCGTAAGAACAATGATAATTTGCGCATTCCCGCTCTAACAGAGCGAGCATTTCATCGTAGAAGGGCTTGCCGGCTTTTTCGTAATTGAAAAAACGGGCCGTGCCGCCGAAGGTGAGTTCATCCGGAATGATATTGGGGGCAAAACCGCCGTTTACCATACCGATGGAAACGGTGAGACATTCGCGAGGCGGGACGGCTCGCATGCGCAGCGCCTGGAGAGCTCCGTAAAAGGCGTGAAAGCAGTCAAACGGGTTTTCTGCCAGATCGGGGCGGGAACCGTGGCCGCCGCGGCCTCTCAGTTTAAAAATGAACCCGATGCCGCCGGCCATGGGCGGCGCTTCGGAAATGACGATTTTGCCGGCAGGCACGTCCCAACGGACGTGTGTCGCATAGGCCGTATCTATGGTGAGCCCGCTTTCGTTGACCAAATAACGAAGGAAGTTCGCAACGGGGCCGGCCTGTTCTTCTCCCTGTTCAAACATGAGGACGACCCGGCCTTTCCATTCATCCCTGTGGGCGGCAAGGATTTTAGCGGCAACAAGCAGCATGGCCATGTGCCCGTCATGGCCGCAGGCGTGCATAACACCTTTTACAGTCGAACGGGTTACCCGCTGCCGGGAAAGGTTCATTGCGCTTTCCTCTATGGGCAGGGCGTCTATATCGGCGCGGAGAAGGACCGTCCTGCCCGGTCCCTTTCCCGTGATGACCGCAAGAATACCGGCGTTCGGAATATGGCTGCTCTCGATTCCGTAAGACCTCAGTGTATCTTGTATATAAGCCATTGTTTCCGTTTCCATGAGAGAAAGCTCGGGGTGTTCGTGGAAATGACGGCGCAAGGCGATGAGTTCGGACGTATGTGATGATACTTCGGCCGGAATATCCAGCATACAGGCCTCCTATTCTTCAATACCTATACGGGCACTGATGTTGCGGTCATAAGGATGTTTGATTTTTTTTACTTCCGAGACGTAATCGGCTGATTCTATAAGCGCTTGAGACGGGTTGCGGCCGGTCAGGACGACTTCCGTTCCGGGCGGCTTTGTTTTCAGAAATTGAATGACGTCCCGCTCGTTGATTAAACCGATAGAGCAGGCGTCAAGTATTTCATCCATGACGAGAAGATCGGGCAACTCCTCGCGGCACCGTTCCGTTATCGTGCGGAATATTTTTTCCTGGATGACTTTAGCCGCAGCCAGCTCCTCCGCGTTCATTTGAAAGGTGAATTTGCCCGTGCCTTTCCCGCGGCGGATTTCTACATTCGGCAAAGCCGAGAGAACAGTCAATTCACCGGTCATGCGTTCTTTGAGAAACTGTGTGAAGAAAATCCGTCCTCCCCGGCCGGCGCAGCGGACTGCCAGGCCGATAGAAGCGGTAGTCTTGCCCTTGCCGTCGCCGCAATAAATATGAATTAAGCCCGTATCCATGTAGCGCACTCCTCAGTATAAAAAATCTGTTATTATTGTAATAGTATACCACAGCCTGCCGGTATATATAAGATTACGGGCATAAACCGAACTGAAGCGGGTAAAATAACCTGATCGACGCACGATATACAGTCGGCCGATTATACCGTGACAATATCATTGCGGGTTACAAGGCCCGTAAAAAGAGGTGAAAAATTCTTGACAAGACCAAATGTTATCTATAAAATAGAAAAGTAAGCTTTTTGCTTGGACTCCACAAGCCCCGGAGAAATAGGTCTGAAGCTTAATTGAGATAGTCGAACAGGGAGGAATAAAACAGCATGAAAACTACATTTATGGCCAATTCCGGCAATG